>ERZ1370068.4912-contig-3962_pt1 | contig 71669 bp, 83 predicted proteins | sample MGYA00561227_ERZ1370068 | MGnify/ENA primary metagenome ERZ1370068 (study PRJEB38410, sample SAMEA6850437) | metagenome | study: Metagenomic assessment of the ecological functions of the soil: analysis of the soil microbiota associated with the... | reverse complement strand
GCCTCATAGCCCGGCAGGTAATTCGCGACCACGGGCACACCCGGAAGCAGCTCGAGGGCTCCGCAGTGGTCACTGCCAAAGGCCGCAACTTGCCCTCTCTGATGTGCTGGATCGAGGTCGCAATGTTGTCGAACATCACCTGCACCTGCCCAGCCAGAAGATCGGTGATCGCGGGCGCCGCGCCGCGATAAGGCACATGGACCATATTCACCCCTGCCATCATCTTGAACAGCTCCGCTGACATGTGGATTGGTGGAGCCAGCACCCGACGACGCGAAGTTGATCTTGTCCGGGATTGGCCTTGGCATAGGCGATGAATTCAGGCACCGTCTTGACGGGAACCGTTGGATTTACCTCCATGACATTGCCGAATGCGAGCGATGCTCGCGACCGGCGCGATGTCGCGTAAGAAATCGTAGTTGAGCTTGTCGTAGAGCGTCGTGTTGATCGGCATTCGCTGGCGCGACCAGAAGCAGCGTATAGCCGTCCGGGGGCGCCCGCACGACCGCCTCGGTGCCGATATTGCTGCCGGCACCCGGCCGGTTCTCGATGATGAATGGCTGACCGAGCCGCTCCGACAGCCATTGGCCCATCAGGCGCGCGATAATGTCGGTCGCGCCGCCCGGCGGCATAGCCGACGATGATGCGCACCGGCCGCGTCGGATAGGCTTGCGCCCGCGCGATCCGCGACACGGCCGGCAGCGCGGCAGCGCCCGCGGCCAGATGCAGAAATTGTCTGCGGGGAAGTTTCATTGCAGCCCCTCCGTCTCCCGCGCTCGCACGGCAGCCGCGGCGGCGAGAATCTCCCTGTCCTTCGAGGAGGACAGCGAGGCTGTCGAGGCTCGTCGTCGTGTCGGGATGCGCACGGCCGAGCACCTTCTCGCGGATCGCGAGCGCCCGCTCGCATGAGCGGAAGCGCCCCGGCAAAGTCGCCCTGGGCCTGCAGCAGGACGGCGAGGTTGTTGAGGCTCGTCGCAGTATGGGGATGGTCCGGGCCGAGCGCCGTTTCGTGTATGGCCAGCGCCCGCTCGTGCAGCGGCCGCGCGCCGGCAAGGTCGCCCTGCGCCTTGCAGCAGGCTGGCCAGGTTGTTGAGGCTCCTCGCCGTGGCGGGATGCTCGGGGCCGAGCGCCTTCTCGCGGATCGCCAGCGCGCGCTCGCAGAGCGGCCGCGCCCCGCGAAGTCGCCCTGGGCCTGCAGCAGGACGGCCAGGTTGATTGAGGCTCAACGCCGCAGCGGGATGCTCGGGGCCGAGCGCCCTTTCGTAGATCGCTCAGCGCGCGCTCGAAGAGCGGCGCGCGCCTCCGCGAGATCGCCCTGGGCTCTGCAGCAGGCACGGCGAGGTTGTTGAGGCTCGTCGCCGTGTCGGGATGCTCGGGGCCGAGCGCCTTTTCGCGGATCGCCAGCGCGCGCTCGTAGCAGCGATCGCGCCCCGCAAAGTCGCCCTGGTCGCGGAGCAGGTTGGCGAGATTGTTGAGGCTCGTCGCCGTATCGGGATGCTCGGGGCCGAGCACCTTCTCGCAGATCGCCAGCGCGCGCTCGTAGAGCGGCCGCGCCCCGGCAAAGTCGCCCTCGGCCTTGAGCAGGATGGCGAGGTTGTTGAGGCTCGTCGCGGTGTCGGGATGCTCGGGGCCGAGCGCCTTCTCGCGGATCGCCAGCGCGCGCTCGTAGCAGCGGCCGCGCCCCGGCAAAGTCGCCCTGGTCCCGCAGCAGGTCGGCGAGGTTGTTGAGGCTCGTCGCCGTGTCGGGATGCTCGGGGCCAAGCGTCTTTTCGCGTATTGCCAATGCATCGCGGAAAGAGCTGCGCAGCCTGGGAGTGAGCTGCACGCCCGTGGAAATATCTCCCCGCCCGATCCAGGAGCTCGGGCCCGGCTGCACAGACGAACGCGTGATCGAAGCACGCATCGCGCCGCGCCAGCAGATGCGGTGTAAGCTGGGCGCACAGTGGCCATGAGTGCGGATCGCTGTGGCCCTCGCCGGGATAGATCGCCACCAGCCGTGCTATCAGTCGCCCGACCGCATCGTGCGCTGAACCGGTTGCCTGAGACCGAGTTCGTGCGACGATTTGGACGAGACGATGCAGAGTTACCGCGGCTGTAGTGTCCTCGAAGGGTGGTGCTTCACCAGCGAGACTTCTGCCAGCGCGGTGAGGGCCTGCAGGCGCTGCGCTTCGTCCTCGACCGCGCCCTCGATCAACGTCATTGGGATGCGCTCGGACGAGCACCGCGCAAGATACGCCATGATCGGTTCGGCGGCCGGACACTGAGCTACCCGCCTCGGTGATGGCGAGGTGCGAATGTCGCGGCGACGCTCCTCGGATAACCCTCGCCCCGCGGCGCCGCAACGATAAGGCTCAGAGGCCTTGACCGCATAGTCTGCAAAGCGCATCTGCGTGCGCTTGCAATAGGCTGCCGCATGCTCGAGCGCGAGCGGCAAGTTGCCACGAGCCTTCGCAAGCACCTTTGCGCCCTCAGCATCGCTGCGTCCCGAGCGGCGCTGAAGCAGGGCGACGGCTTCCTCGAGCGGCAGCACATCAAGCGAGACTTCCTCCGCCCAGCCGCCCCAATCAGAAAAGCGGGATGTAATGAGAACCCGGGTTTCTGCGGATGGCAAAAGATCGGCAATCTCGTCTGGGCTCGAAACATTGTCGTAGATGAGCAACCAAGTCGCGCGTTGCTCGGCAAGCCGACGCAAGGCAGCCTTCGCAGCCTTCTCCACATCGGCTTCCTCTGCCGCCGGAGCCCCTAACAAGACCAAAGAGGCCCGCAAGGCTGCTCAAAAGCCCCACCCGCGTCTCCAGCGCCGGGCACCAACACACGCCTTCATAAAGGCGCCTGAAGCGATAGGCGTACTCGATTGCAAGCGCCGTCTTTGCCAACGCCACCCAGTCCCTGCACGGCGGCAAGCCCGATTGTCTGTCCCACGGCGGCGGCGTTGTCCTTGATGAGGATGGCGTCGAGCCGCTCGAGTTCCTCCACACGACCCGTGAAGACTGGGATGCGTGGGGGTACGCCGAGAAACGGCTTACCTGGTGATGCCTCGCCTCGGCTGCAGTGATGACGCGCCGTCTACGTTCCTCACTATCCGCGGCGTACATGCGCCGAAGGTGGCACCAGGCGGCCATGCCATACGCCGACGAGAAATCAGGATCGAGCTCGATAGCCCTGTGGAACAGTTGCAGCGCGTCATTGCTGGATTCCGCGGCTCCCGGTGCAGGTTTGCTATTCCGCGCAAGTAGCAGTCGTAGGCATCGAGGCTCTGTGTCGGTTTGCCGCTCGCGCGAGCGATCTCCGCCGGCTCCAGCTTCGGCGCGATGGCGGCTGACGACGCTAGCCGTCACCTGGTCCTGAGATCGAAGATGTCCTCCAGCGTGCCCTCGAAATCGGTCCGCCCAGAGATGCGCTCCGGTCGACGCAGTCGATGAGCTGCGCAGAGATGCGCACCCGGCTCGCCGCCTTGCGCACGCTGCCTTCGAGCACGTAGCACACCCCCAGTTCGCGGCCGACTTGCTGCGCGTCCACCGCCTGACCCTTGTAGACGAAACTGGAATTGCGCGCGGCCACCATCAGCCACTCCATTCGGGACAGGGCAGTGATGGTTTCTTCGGCAACGCCGTCGGCGAAGTATTCATTCGCGGAATCGTCGCTCATATTCTTAAACGGCAAGACGGCGACTGATGGCCTATCGGGCAGCGCGGGTCCGGAAGCTTTCTGCAGTCCCTCTGGTCGCGAGCGATGAGACTCGCACCAGATGTGCGATGTTCTTGAGCCGGCGCTCCCCCATGTCCTCAAAGGCAACATCGACCCTGCCATGCACGTCTTCTTGCACTCGGCCGGAAATGCAAATCCCACCAGGCTCCGCCAGCGCCTCCAGCCGAGCCGCCACGTTTACGCCATCGCCCCACATATCGCTGCCGTCGACGATGATGTCGCCGACATTGATGCCGATTCGGAACTCGATCCGCCGCTCTTGCGGCACGTGGGTGTTGCGTCCCACAATGGCGCGCTGAATCTCGACGGCACAGCGTACCGCAGCTACCGCGCTCGCGAACTCCACCAGCAGCCCATCACCGGCGATCCTGACAATTCGGCCTCGGTGCTCCGCTATCTTGGGCGCGATAAGTTCGCGCCAATGTGCCTTCCACTGGGCGAGCGTGCCTTCCTCGTCAGCACCGACAAGCCGACTGTAGCCAGCTACATCGGCCGCGAGAACGGCCATGAGCCGGCGCTCCACTCGCGGGCTGACCAAAGACAGCTCGGTCATGCGTCGATGACACCTCCTGAAGCAGATTACGCCTTCGGAGGGTGGGTTGGCTATCTTCAGGGGTCACGCTGATGAACATCAAATCATTTTATGCCCTTTTCCTCCAACTCCGGTACGTCCTGAGGGTAAGAGCAGAGCACGCGGGCGGTTACGCCGATCACGAGATCGACCTGCCGGATGGGCCGATCGAGGTCGACGTGATCCCTATGACCCGGGGACGAAGCCGAAGATGGTCGCGGCCGTTCACCCGCCAAGGGGCCTACTTTCGCTTCGCTCGCCTTGATTCCCGAGCTTTCAACGAGCGTTTGCCACCCGTGGCAGGTCGGTGGCGAACAGGCGCGCGTGTGCCTCAGGCGTCATCTCGTTATCAGGGAATGGCAAGGTTCCGAGCTGCTTCAGCTTCTCCAGCAGGCCTGGGTCGGACAGAGCCTTGCGGAGCGCCGAATTCAGCGCGCCGATGGTCTCCTTGGGCGTGCCCTTCGCCACGTAGAGCCCATGCCACATCGTGTAGCTGACCTCAGGCATGCCAAGCTCGGCGGTGGTCGGCACGTCCTTCAACTGTTCGAGCCGTTCTGACGACGTAATGGCGATGCCGTGAAGTGTTCCGGCCTGAATCTGCGGCAGCGCGTTGGTCACCTGATCCCACAGAAGATCGATCTGCCCCGCCAGGAGATCGGCGATTGCCGGAGCCGACCCGCGATAAGCCGCGATCTGTCGGTTTGAAGCCGAGCACATTGCCCATCATCACGGCGCACAGGTGACTGTTCGTCCCGATGCCACCGTGCGCGAAGTTCGCCTTGTCGCCCTGCGCCTTGATCCAGGCCACAAAATCCTTCGGTCCCGCGCCGGGAATCGACTTACGGCCGATCAGGACCATCGGCGCGTTGTTGACGAGGCCGACCGGCTCAAATGCGGTTTTCGTATCGTACCGCAGGTTGGTGAACAGGCTGGGCGCCGCGAGCAGCGCGACGTGATTGATCAGGACGGTGGAACCGTCAGGTGCCGATCGGGCAACGCGATCATTGGCCAGCGTGCTGCCGCCTCCGACCACGTTCTCGATGATGACGGTCTGGCCGAGCGCGCGCGACATCCGCTCGCCGATGAGGCGTGCCACAGTATCCGTGCCGCCGCCGGCCGCATAGGGAACCACCAGCGTCACAGTCTTGGGGTCGATTGCGCGTGGACCTGCGTCGAAAGCGCGGCAAGCAAGAGGCCCAAGCCTATCAGCGCGCGTCTACAAAGCCGATTGATCACGACGGGCGTCCTCCCAAAGTCTTTCTTTGTTGTCACGCCGCATTCTTGCGGACGTGCGCTCGTTCGCGAAGCCACACCGCAGCAAACAGTGTGGCACCGCATGACTTCAGATCATGCCGGTTGCACATCTGCAAATCAAATACAAAGCTAGCGCAGCCCGGATGAGCGAAGCGACATCCAAGAGCACCCCGATGCGCCGCATCCGTTCGGCCTCCTGCGCCCGCGCCGCGAGCGGCCACGCCGCCGCGCCGCCGAGCAGCGTGATGAACTCGCGCCGTCGCATGTGGAGCATAACCCTCCCAGCCGTAATCGGTCGCCGGCTTCAAGCCGGAACGTATAGGCACAGGAAGGTTACAAGAAAAATCAGGACCGAATAGAGCCCGACACCGCTGAGGACCCCGATGATGTCCGAAGCCCAGCTCTGCCCCTCGTCTACAACGCGCTCGCTCATGGTGAGACCTCCCACGAAAGTAGCCGGTGCGGCACCCCAGACTGCCGCGGCATAGCCGGGAAGTCGCTTGGGGTCATAAGCGAGGCGCGGCGCGGTCGATTAGGCCATGTCGCGCTTTGCCCCCCCGAAAGCGGGACTCTGATCTCGCGGTTAGTCGCCCCCTGGCGCCGGCCGCCGTGGTGTGCGATTCGCCGCGCGCTCGTGACGATCGAAGCCGGTGCTCGCAGACGGGGGCGGCAGCCCGTATCTGCGCGGGTCGTGCGGAATCGCGGAGTTCGCGTAATCTCCCGACCTCGGGGCGTCCGCGGTCGAGGACGGATTGAAGCTCGATATGAACCGGCTCATCCGACGACGGTTTGGCGCGGGTACACCGCCGATCCGTGCCTCATCCGGCGGAGAGTACGCCTCCATGATATCACGCCGCGAGGTCCTCCGGTTGGCGAGTTTCTGCCTACTGCTGGCCGTCACTACCTGGGCGCGGGAGCCGGACGCCTGTCCCCATCCCGTGGGGTGGAGGCCAACGGAAGAGGAATTGCAGCGGATTTTGTCTCTCCACAATCAGTGGGCGGAGGAGCAGAGCGGGCTCCTCGTCCGCGGTGTGCTCCTTGGAAGCTGGAGCACCCGATCCCAGAAGAGTACAAGATCCTCTGCTGGCAACGTGAACTCGGCGGGATTTAACTGGCGACAGAGACCAGTCTGAGCGGGATGCTCAGCTGAATGGGTCACGCAACGTGTTCCACGGCTGGGCTTAACAATGCCTCCTGCGGATGGCCGGGATTGAACGGCGCGAACTTGGTCGGGGCCAAGGCTGAACAACGCATGACCCTCGCCGTCGACGCGCAGCTGAATGACGCCCACTTAAGCGCATCGGCGGAGCTGAACAACGCCAGGCCGACCGAAGCCACGCTGAACAACGCCTCCCTTTACTTCACCGAGCTGAACAACGCCAAACTGAATGGGGCCGTGCTCAAAAACGCCGAAGCTATCCGGCGCGTATTTGACCGGTGCTCTGCTTGCTGCGGCCGATCTAACAGGGGCCCGGAGTACGCCGCAAAAATCCGGCAACGGAGCGCCCGATCGCCGCGCCTGTCGAAGGATCAGCCTGGGCCTTCAAACGGTGACTTTCCCTCGCGGTCAGGAAAGCGGTCTCGTATTGCAACTTCGAGAGCTGCTTCAGAGGCGGGCCTCCGCGAGGCTGGGCTGCGAAGCGACATTGCTATCGAGTACGGAAGGACGAAGGCACGCAATCGCCGGCTGGCGTGTCAGAATTCGAAGTGCCGCCGCGGAAGGTATCTTCCGAATGATGGCGTTCGACTGGACGACAGGATATGGCCTGTACCCCGGTCGCGCCCTCAAATCATCGTCGTGGTTTAATGCCTTGCGAGTTTTTGTGTACTTCTGGCCGATCCACCTCATCACCTTGGAACGATCATTGGGCGGCGAGATATCAAGTCTGGCCGAGCGATCGCTATCGAGACCAATGGAGCAAGGTTTCACTGGGTAAATCGACCAAGATCAACAGGGTCCAAAGCGGGACCTTGGCCGCGTTCGGTCGCGCGGGATACTTCTCTGCTTCTTTCTGCTTTCCATATCGGTTGGCGCGACCTTAATGTCGGCACTTGGATCGCGCGTGTGCAGCCACGAGAGTACACACTTCGAGCCACCGGCTGGAGTGCGGAGTCATCTCTGGCATTCAATCGCTCCTGAGCGTCCTATCTTCTAACTACGTGGGCGCTGACCTATTTCGGCCGACCGTTTCAGTGAATCTGGTCCGAGAGTCCCGCATGCTGCCGAACTTCCGCTAATTTTGATATCTCGGCGCACGTTTTTTATTCGCCCACACAGCTGCAACTGATATTTCCGCTGGGGATTGGAAGGAAGAGCTTGGACGTTGGCTTAAGCCGTTTCTGGATCGTTTGGACCCCGGTCATTTATGGATCGCGATGATCAGCAAGCTTCGACGGGGAAGAAGGACCGCTTGCGCGAATTTGATAAGCGAGTTTCTCTAAGATGCTAGGCGAACGCCTACCGTCCGAACGCGAGCTTGGCGCGATCGCGCACCGTGGCCGGGACATTGAGCGTGCGGACGACGAGCTGCTCCACCTCGGCGCCCGGCAGCGGGTCGAGCTCGACATTGGTGCGCTGCAGCTCGGCGATGAATTCCGGATCCTTGACCATGGCCTGGAACGCGTCGCGCAACGCCTCGACGCGGTCGGCGGGGAGCCCGGGCGGCGCGATCACCGAGCGTCCGATCGCGCTGCCGCTGGCATAGAGCGCGAACACCTGCTTGTCCTCGGGCGTGTCGCCGATCTCGCCCAGGCTCGGCGCGTCCGGCAGCTCGGCGATGCGCTCCGGCGTGGTCTGCAGGATGATCCTGATCTTGCGCTCGCGCAGCCAGGCCTGCTTGCCGACCTTCACCGCCGCCCAGGACGAGGAGGCGCCCTCGACCTCGCCGCGCTCCATCGCGAGCATCGCCTCGCTCGAGGCGGGATAGCCGCTGATGAGCTTGAACCTGGTGCCGATGAGCGCGTTCAGGAGCCGCGGCACGGTCTCCGCGATCGATCCCGGGCCGGTGCCGGCGAGCGAGGTCTCCGATGCGCTTGGCGTCGTCGAGCGACTGCACCTTGGCGGTGTGCCACTGCATGAAGATGTTGTTGCTGGTGGCGACGCGGCCGACATAGGTGAACTTCGCCGCGTCGTATTGCACGGCGGGATTGGCGAGCGCCTGTTCGAGCGCGGCGGATTCGACCGACGACGCCGAGCGCGGTGCCGTCCTTGGGCGCGACCTCGTAGAGATAGTTCGCGGCCTTGAGGCTGCCGGCGCCCGGCATGTTCTGCGCGATCAGGGTCGGCTGTCCGGGAATGTGCTTGCCCAGGTGGCGCGCCACCATGCGGCCGTAGAGATCGTAGCTGCCGCCCGCGGTGTAGCCGATGGTGATGGTGACGGTCTTGCGGGCGAAGAACTGCTCGGCCGGCTGGGCGGCGGCATCTGCTCGGACCAGCAGCAGCAGCGCGATCGCCAGCGTTCGATGCCATACGACGCTACGCGCCTTGCGCCACATGCTGCCGCGCTCCGTTCAGCCATTGCTGACACGCTTGCCGGCATCGCTGGTCGCGCCGAGAAACTCGATCAGCGCATCGGCGGTGGCATCGGCTCGTTCGAGCGGCGCGGCATGGCCGGCGCCCTGGATCAGCGTCAAGTCCTCGGCGCCCGGCAGGCCCGCCACATAGGCGTCGCCATGGGCGCACGGCACCATGCGATCCATCGCGCCCCAGATCACCGCCGCCGGCATGGCGGCGCGGTAGAGACCGCCCGCGCAGCACGCGATTGTAGAAATACGGCGGCTTGAACCCGACGAAGGAGCCGAAGCGCAGCATCTGGTAGCGCCGCATCTCCTCCTCGACGTCGCCGCGGGCGCTGGCAAAGAACCGCAATCCGGCCGGCGCGCTTTCGGTGGGCGAACAGCAGCCGCCGCAAGGCTGGTGAGCTGCACGCCGCGTTCGGGCTGCGAATGCATGAAGACGTCGCCGATCGGCGCGCCCGGCACGAACAGCCCGCAGGCGCCGATCAGGCCCAGGCGCCGCACCCGCTCGGGGTAGCGCACGGCCAGCTCGGCGGCGATCCAGCCGCCGACGCAGTGGCCGACCAGATCGAAACTCGTCAGCCCGAGCGCGTCGAAGACCTCGAGGTAATGGAAGATGACGTCGTCGATGCCGTAGCCTTCGGCTGAGCTCGTCGCTCTGCGCGCAGCCGGGATGGGCGGGCGCGATCACCCGCGCGCGCCGTGCCGAGCCGCAGGTGAAAGGGCTGAAATTCAGCCGGCCACGCCGTGCACGTCGGCAAAGCCGTGGAGGTAGACCAGCGGCTCGCCTTGCCCGCTTTCAATGAGCGCCACCTTGCGCCCGCGCACCTCCACCATGCGTATCGCTCACTGCGCCATCTCCGCACTGCGTTCCATCTCGGGAAGTGACGCCCGAACAGTCTCGCCGAATGCTCCCGCAACCGCGGCGCAACCTCGCGGCGCGAACAATGTCATGCTCTTGCGCACCAGCGCGTCCGGCATGTTGCCCATGTGGAACTGGATCAGCAGGTGGCCGCACTTGGCATGCTCGACGATGTCCATGATGCGGCGATAGACCGTGTCGGGGCCGCCGACGATGATCGACTGGGCGCGCTGCAGGTCGGCTCAATCCTCCGCGTCACCGAGCAGCGGCGCGTGTGGGATCGGAGAATTTCAGATAGTTGCGGAATTCGGACGGGGGAATGTAGGGAATGCCCGGCCCGGCGGTGAGCATGCGGCCTTCGCGCCGCAGGTGTCCCTTGAGGCAGTTCTTGAGGAAGTACCAGACGCCTTCCTTGGCTTCGTCCTGCGCCTGCGCTGTCGGTGTCGCCGACATGGGCGGACATGAGGATACCCATCCTGAAGGGATCGAAGCGGCCGCCCTGGCTCTTCGAGCACCTTGGCGAACTGCGCCTGCGACTTCGCCGTCTCGCTGCCGTGGCTGCGCGAGGACAGAAAATAGCAATATCCGCGCTTGGCGATGTTGACCAGCGTTTCGGTCGAGCGCGAGCTCGGGATCCAGACCGGCGGATGCGGCTGCTGCGTCGGCCGCGGCCACGGATTGACGTAGCGCAGGGGATAGTGGCGGCCTTCCCACGCGAACGGTCCGTCCTCGGTCCAGGCGCGGTGGATGAGATCGACGGCCTCCCAGAACTGCTCGCGCGAGGGCGCCGACGGCACATCGTAGTTGAACGTCTCCGGTCCCGACCCCGGCGCAAAGCCGGCGATCAGGCGGCCATCCGACATGTTGTCGAGCATGGCGTATTCCTCCGCCATGCGCAGCGGGTTGAGATGCAGCGGCAGGAGGTTGCCGAGAATGACGATCTTGCCGCGCTTGGTCCGCTGCGACAGCGCCGCGGCGATCAGGTTGGGCGACGGCATCAGACCGTAGATGTTCTGGTGATGCTCGTTGAGCACCATGCCGTCGAAGCCGATCTCGTCGGCATAGGCGAGCTGGTCGATGTATTCCTGATAGAGGCCGCGGCTTCGCTCTGCGTCCCACAGGCGGTTCGGCACGGTGACCCAGCCGGTCTCGTATCGCTCGTCGAAATCGGCGGGCAGATACGGATAGGACATGAAGTGCCAGCAATAGAGCTGGACCGGCCTGGTCATGCAGTCGCTCCCGGACTCGATACGCCCTGCATGGAAGTCTTGCCGCGCCCGCTGCGCCGGCGCAAAGCGATGTCCCTGCAACCGCAGCGGGACGTTGCGGCGGCGCTGGATGCATAGGGGCGGCTCGGGCGTCGTCGACCTCGCGAGATGCGCCGCTGCCTGGATTTGTTTTCCGTCTTGATGACTCGTCATCTTGGCGGCGACTGCAAGTTCGTCGCGCTGCCCCACGGCGGCATCTAATATCTGCTACTGGTTGGCCTCGTTATTGACTACGTAACGTAATCATGCTAGAAATGCCAGATCTTCGCCTATCGAACGGCGGCGTGTTTCAACGACGAGCCTGAGGGCGGGGCGAGACAGAATGTCGCTGACGCGGCCCGTAGGGCACGCGCGCAAGGAAGACGCTATTGCCGCAAGCGTGCGCGACTGGGCTGTTTGACATCGTTAAGCGCAAGCCCCGAGCCGGGAGGGTGCCGGGAAGCATCCGTTCCGGAGCCGACCGCGCGCCTCCCAGCGCACGCGCGAACTTCGTCGTACGCGCCGTCTGTTGGTGCCGGGATGCCTATACGGATAGGACATGAAGTGCCAGCAATAGAGCTGGACCGGCCTGGTCATGCAGCGCTCCCGGATCTCGCTACGCCCCGCCCCGAAGTCTTGCCGCGCCCGCCGGGCTGGCGCAAGCGACCTCGGCGTGCCTGCAACCGGCGCGGGCCGACGGCATCGCCCAGCAAGGGGAAAAGGAAACCGGGGCAGCGGTAGCGACGAGGTCGACGACGAAGCGAAGGGCAGGGATGGGCAGTTCGACATCAAGCTCGACCAGCACTTCAAGCCCCTTGGCATGACCCACGGCGCGTTGCGCCCCGGCGGGCGACTACGGGATGACCTTATTATTGACTACGTAACGTAATTAGTGCTAAGAAGATTCGCATTTGAAGTGGTCTTCCGGAGACGATCCCGAGGGCCGACAGGTCCCGCGCGGCGCGCGCGAGAGACGCATTGCCGCGAGCGCGTGGACCGGGCTGTTTGACATCGTGAATAGACAGCGCCGAACGCCGGGCGAGGATGCTGGCCAGCATCTTGCCCGGAGCGGCAACCGCGCCCTGCGCGGCGCTCCCGCACCGCGGCATTGTTAATAACAATGCAATAACAATGTGGGCGTTGGACCCGGCGGCGAATTTCGCCTTGTGCCGCGCGGCTTTGCGCGCTTTCGCCCGGCGTTCCCGCCCGCGCGAATAACAATGAAAACAACGAAAAATAACAATGCATAACAATGAATAACAATGCGGCGTTCGGTCGAGGACCCGCGACCGGCTCGGGCCGCGCCGGCACGGCGAGTGTTCGGCAGAACGGATCCACGTTGCCGAAGCGCGACAATGCCCGGGGAGCGCGCGGGATCGCAGATCTGTCCCTCCAAACAGACGCCTTCCCACCGCGCCGCGGCGGCGATATTATTCGCATTCTAAGTTTAGCAGGGTCGAAGTCAGCCGGCGTCGCCCGCAGCGGGCGGCCGCGCATGACCATCAAGGGAGAGCTCCATGGCACGAAAAGATCCGCGTCCGGAGGTGAACCGGCGCAAGTTCCTGGCGGGCGTCGCGGTGGCGGGTGCCGCCACTGCGGTCACGCCCCGGTAGCGAACGGCGCGACGCCGGCGACCTTGCCGAACGCGGAGCCGCCGCGGCGGCCATCGGCGCTCCGCCCAATATGCACGTGGCGGCGGCCGAGACCGCAACGCCGAAGGAGCTGCCGCGGATCGGCGGCGTCGCCGGCTCCGACTTCATGGTCGACGTGATCAAGACGCTCGACATCAAATACTGCCCGTCGAACTGCGCCTCCAGCTTCCGCGCCATCCACGAGTCGCTGATCAACTACGGCGGCAACAAGATGCCGGAGTTCCTCACCTGCACGCACGAGGAATCCGCGGTCGGCATGGCGCACGGCTACTTCAAGATCGCCGGCAAGCCGCTGATGACGCTGTGCCACGGCACCGTCGGCCTGCAGCACGCCACGATGGCGGTCTACAATGCCTGGTGCGACCGGGTGCCGGTGATCGTCGTCGGCGGCAACGACCTCGACGCCGCCCACCGGCCGCCGGGCGTGCCGACCTTCCACTCCGCGCAGGACATCAACGCGCATCGTGCGCGACTACACCAAGTGGGACGACACGCCGGTCGGCGCTGCAGCACTTCGCGCAGTCGTTCGTGCGCGCCTACAAGATCTCGATGACGCCGCCCTACGGGCCGGTGGCGATCTCGCTCGACGCCGGCCTGCAGCAGGAGCCGATCAGGAGCAACGGCGAGAAGCTCCACATCCCGCGCTACGTGCCGAGCTCGCCGCCGCAGGGCGATACCGGCGCGGTGAAGGAAGCGGCGCGGCTGCTCGCCAATGCGCAGAATCCGGTGATCGTCGCCGACCGCGCGGCGCGCACCGAGAACGGCGTGCGGCTTCTGGTCCAGCTGGCCGAGCTCCTGCAGGCGCGGGTCATCGATCAGGGCGGCCGGCATGAACTTCCCGAAGACCCACTATCTCAGCCGTCCGGCCACGGCGGTCAGCAATGCCGACGTCGTCCTCGGCCTCGAGCTCTCCGACTTCTGGGCCGTCGGTGAACGCCTATACCGACAACGGCGAGCACGGCATCGGCGTCAACAGCACCCGGATCAAGCCCGACACCAAGCTGATCAGCATCAACTCGTCGGAGCTGCTGACCAAGGCGAACTACCAGGACTTCCAGCGCTTCCAGTCGGTCGACGTGTCCGATGGCCGCCGACGCCGAGTCGACGCTGCCGGCGCTGATCGAGGCGGTGAAGGCGGCGATCCCGAACGACCGCAAGGCGCGCGATCGAGAAGCGCGGCGAGGCCGCCAAGAAGGCGTACGCCGAGGCGCGCGAGCGCACCAAGCAGGCGGCGGCGCTGGCCTGGGACGCGAGCCCGATCAGCACGGCGCGCCTGGTCATGGAGACCTGTGCGCAGATCAAGGACCTCGACTGGTCGCTGGTTGCCTCCTCCGGCAACGTCAGCAACTGGCCGAACCGGCTGTGGCCGATGGAGAAGCACTACCACTGGCTCGGCGCATCGGGCGGCTACGGCGTGGGCTACGGCGCGCCGGCGTCGGTCGGCGCTGCGCTCGCCAACCGCGACCTCGGCCGCTTCTCCGTCAGCATCCAGTCCGACGGCGACCTGATGTACGCGCCGGGCGTGCTGTGGACCGCGGCGAAGCACAAGATCCCGCTGCTCGCGGTGATGCACAACAACCGCGGCTATCACCAGGAGGTCATGCACGTGCAGCGGCTGTCCAACTTCCGCAACCGCGTGGCAAGCCTCGGCGGCGACATGGGCCCGATCGGCACCAGCATCGAGAATCCCGACATCGAGTACCACAAGCTCGCGGAATCGATGGGCTGGTGGGCGAAGGGGCCGATCAAGGATCCGGACCAGCTCGGCGCCGGCGATCAAGGAAGCGGTCGCGGTGGTGAAGTCCGGCCAGCCCGCGCTGGTCAATGTCTGGACGCAGCCGCGCTAAGGGGAGAACAGTTGATGCGTTTTGTTCGTGTAAGTGGGCTGGCGGCGCTCGCCGCCGGCCTGCGTCTCGGCTGCGGCGGGGCGTTCGCCGCCTCCGCCGAAAAAGGCAAGACTGCCTTTGTCCAGCACGGCTGCTGGCAGTGTCACGGCTTCCAGGGACAGGGCGGCGTCACCGGCCCCAAGCTGGCGCCGGAGCCTTTGCCGCTGGAGACGTTCACGGCCTTCGTGCGGACCTCAGATCGCGCCATGCCGCCGTATATGGAGGCGATCCTGTCGAACGAGGACCTCGCCGATATCCATGCTTATCTGGAGACGCTGCCCAAGGCGCCCGATCCGCGAAGAGCATTCCGCTGCTCAACCAGTAGGGCAGCGCGCAGCAAGATCGATCGGCCCGGCCTGGTGCCGGGCCGATGCTTTCCGTCCCCGGCCGCGCGGAAGTGCAGCAGCGGATTCAGAGATCGAGCACCAGCCGGTCGCTCTTGCAGCCGGCGCAGCAGATCATGACCTTGGTGTTCGACGCCTGCTCCTCCTCGGTGAGGATGGCGTCGCGGTGCTCCGGCGTGCCGGAGATCACCCGCTGCTCGCAGGCGCCGCAAATCCCGAGCTCGCAGGAATAGTCGACGTCGACGCCGGCATCGAGCAGCACCTGCAGGATGCTCTTGCCCTCGGGGATGACGAATTCCTGTCCGGAGCGGGCGAGCTCGACCGACGAAGCCGCCGGCTTCTTGTCCGCCTCCTGCTTCGGCGTGAAGTATTCGACGTGGATCTGCTCGCGCGGCCACTCCGTGGTCGCCGCCTCGAACGCCTTGAGCATCGGCGTCGGCCCGCAGCAATAGAGATGGGCGTCCTTCGGCGTCTCGGCGATGATCGACGTCACGTCGAGGAACTTGCCCGCGGCCTCGTCGTCGAAATGGAACTGCGCCGGCGCCATCGCTTCGAGCGACTGCAGGAAGGCCATGTCGGAGCGCGAGCGCGCAGGCATAGTAGAGCGTCCAGGAGCGGCCGAGCTGTTCCAGCCGCTGCACCATGCACCAGATCGGCGTGATGCCGATGCCGCCGGCGAACAGCACGACGTGCTTGGCGCTCTCCACCAGGGCGAAATTGTTGCGCGGCGCGCTGATCTTGAGCGTCTTGCCGACGCGCAGGTCGTCGTGCACGTAGCGCGAGCCGCCGCGGCTGGCCGGATCGCGCTTGATGCCGACGGTGTAGGTTGCGGGATCGGGCTCGGCGTTGATCAGCGAATATTGCCGGATCAACCCGTTCGGCAGATGCAGGTCGATATGGGCGCCGGGCTCATAGGCCGGCAGCGGCTTCCCATCCAGCCGCGTGAACTCGTAGAGATGCGTGTCGCGGGCCGCGTAGCGGATCGCGGTCACGCGCACCTCGATCAGGCCGTCGGACGCCTTTGCCGGTGTGGCCTCCGTGGCCGTGGCCGTCACTTCATTCACCAACGTGTCTCCTGCGGCGGCGCAGAGGTCATCGGGCACCGAAGCCGGTTTGTCAATTATCGAGGCTGAGATATGCTTCCGACGCGCGCAATCCAACCGGCGGAAAAGCAGAGAGAATTCCCAGCGGCGCCGGAGCGCGGCGCGGGTGCATCAACGCCCCAGGCGGCGAAAGATCGAATGCGCCGGCGCAACCGGCGCCCAAGGGAGGACGGATTGAGCGGCTTCGCGAAAAGCGTTCTGTCGGCCGGATTGTTCGGTCTCGCCCTTGCGCTCATTCCGTCGCCTGGCTGGACGCCCGCCCAGGCCAGGCGCGCCGACCGCGCATCCCCGTCGCGACCCTGGCTCGATCCGGCGGTGCTCGCGGCGGCCAAGGCGGAAGGCTCGCTCGATCGTCTACTCGTCGACCAACGAGCAGGAAGGCCTGCCGCTGTTCAAGTTGTTCACGGACGCGACCGGCATCAAGGTCGAATATGTGCGCGCATCCGACGCGATCCTGATGTCGCGCATGTCGATCGAGTTCCGCGCCGATCAGAAATCCTACGACATCGTGCAGACCTCGACGATCAACAAGATGCCGCTGCAGATGCTGGCGGCCTACGAGCCGCCGGAAGCGCGCAACATCTCCGCCGACGCCCGCGATCCGAACAAGCGCTGGTACGGCGTCTATGCCAACTACAATGCGCCGGCCTACAACACCGGGAAGGTCAAGGCGTCGGAGCTGCCGAAGAGCTACGAGGAGTTCGCCCAGCGCAAGGAATGGGCCGGCAAGGTCGCCATCGACGGCACCGACAACGAATGGCTCAAGGCCATCGTGCAGTATTACGGCGAGCAGAAGGGCGTCGAGCGTCGTCAAAGGCCATCGTGGCGGCGCTGCGGCCGGTGGTCACCGACGGCCACCTCGCGTTGGCGCGCGCGACCGGTGCCGGCGAGTATTGGGTGTCGCTCAACAATTACGTGAACCTCTCGATGAACATGAAACTTGCGGGCAATCCCATCGACGTGTGGGCGCTCGATCCGGTCACGCTGTTCTTCGGCCAGGTCGGCGTGAATGCCAAGGCGCCGCATCCGAACGCCGCCCGTCTCGCCGCGAATTTCATGCTCAGCCAGGAATGCCAGCAGTTCCTCGCCAAGTTCGGACGACTGCCCACGCGCAAGGATGTGCCGTCGAACCCGCCGGGCGTAACCGAGATGCTGACGCAGAAGAAAGTCATCACGGTCCTGATGAGCCCCGATGAAGAGCGCAAGTGGCAGCGGCAGTTCGACCAGCTGTTCAAGGGGCGGTGAGCGAGAGCGCACGTGATGAGCCGTCATCCTGAGGTGTTCGCCCTCGGGGCGAGCCTCGACGGATGAGCAGCCCCGACATTCGGGCCGTCGCCCTTCGAGGCTCGCTACGCTCGCACCTCAGGTGACGGGTTCCCGTGAACGGCGCGATGAAAGAGGCGCTGCGTGACCGTCGCAAACAATCGCTTGGCGGGGCAGCCCGCCGGCGCCGCGGTCAGCCGCGCGGTTCGTCTGGCAACCCTGCCCAACATCCTGCTCGTCGCCTGCGTCGTCGTCGCGGTCTGGCTGGTGTTCGTTCCGCTCTCCGCGCTGCTCTACAACGCCTTCACCGAGGACACCGGATTTGGTCCCGGCGCGTTCTCGCTCGACAATTTCATCGAGGCCTATTCGAGCTGGCACATCCTGCGGCTGTTCTGGAATTCGCTGGTCTTCGCCCTCGGCACGGCGGTGACCACCTTCGTCATGGGCGCGCTGGTGGCCTGGGTGGTTGAGCGCACCGACGCTCCCGGCGCGACCCTGTTTCACACGCTCTCGCTGTTGTCGTTCGCCGTTCCCGGATTGCTGATGGCCATGGCGTGGATTTTCGTCTTCAGCCCCAATATCGGCTGGGGCAATGCGGTGCTGATGTCGGCGTTCGGGCTGGGCGAGGCGCCCGTCAACATCTACTCGATGGCGGGAATGACCTGGGCGCTGTCGAGCCACTATTTTCCGCTCGCCTATCTGGCGCTCGGGCCGGCCCTGCGCGTGCTCGACGTCCGCATGGAGGAGGCCGGCGCTGATGTCGGGCGGCAACTACCCCCAGGTCTTCACCCGGGTCACGCTGCCGCTGCTGCGGCCCGCGATCCTGTCCGCGCTGCTGCTTCTGTTCGTGATGGGGATGGCGTCGTACGAGGTGCCGCGCCTGATCGGCCGTCCCGCGCGCATCGACGTGTTCACCACCGACATCCAGGGCGCGATCATTTCGACGCCGCCGGCATTCGGGGTCGCAAGCGCGCTCGGCGTCACGCTGCTCGCGATCTGCATCATCGGCGGTCTACTTCTACCGCCGCGCCACCCGCCACGCGGAATCCTTCGCCACCATCACCGGCAAGGGCTACCGCCCGACGCGCGTCAAGCTCGGGCGCTGGCGCTGGCCGGTCGCGCTCGGCATCGGCGCGATGTTCGCCCTGGCGCTCGGCCTGCCGCTGCTCACGCTCGTCTGGCAGTCGTTCTTCCGCAACCTGGCGCAGCCGTTCTTCTCCTCCGCAGCGCAGGCGACGCTCGACAACTACGACTTCATCCTGAGCTATCCGATCTTTCTCTCGGCGGTGAAGACCAGCGTGCTGCTGGCGGCGATGGCCGCGACCATCGTCGCCGGCCTCACCTTCGTGATGGCCTGGATCGCGCAGCGCTCGCTGCCGCGCTACGGCTTCATCCTCGATGCGCTCGCCTTCGCGCCGATCGCGATCCCGGGCGTGATCGTCGGCGCCGGCATCCTGGTGGCCTATCTCATGCTGCCGATCCCGATCTACAACACGATCTGGATCCTGCTGGTCGCCTACGTCACGCTGTACCTGCCCTACGGCATGCGGTTCGCGTCGAGCGGGATCACCCAGATCCATCGCGAGCTCGAGGAAGCGGCGTCGATGTCGGGCGCGGGGCTCGGGCAGATCTTCCGGCAGATCATGCTGCCGCTGTTGGCGCCGGTGCTGCTGGCCGGCTGGATCTACGTGTTCGTGCTGGCGGTGCGCGAGCTCGGCGCGCTCGATCTTCCTGGTCGGTCCCGGCACCCATGTGCTCGGGACCATCAGCCTCACCATGTGGGAGGAGGGCGGCAGCTACGGCGCGGTGGCGGCGCTGGGCGTCATCCAGATCGTTCCGCTCGCCATCATCGTCGCCGGCCTGCGCGCGGTCGAACTGCGCATCCAACGGCGCGCACAAGCGCAGCAGTCGTGACCCGCAGACGGTCCTGAGCAGGCGCCGCTCAGCTGATAAACGCTGAGTGGTGCAATCGCCTGAAATTAAACCGCCCCCGGATCGCTCCGGGAGGCGGTCTGGTTTGACGCCTGTTTGTAACGCTTATGCGGCGAGATTGCCGAACTTCTTGAGGTTCGCTTTCTGCTGCTCGTTGCGCGGCGGCAGATTGAACAGCCGCGCCGCGGTGCCGCCGAGAATGTTGTGCTTGGCCTTCTCCGACAGGAACGGCAGGTCGTAGATCGTGCTCGGCAGGTCGAAGTCCCAGTGCGGGTAGTCGGAGGAGTAGAGCAGCTGGGTCTCGGCGTTGATCATGCGGAAGGTGCATTCGAGCGCCTGGCGATCCTGAATCTCCATCGGCTGCGACGAATAGTACATGTCGCGCATGTAGTCCGACGGCTTCTTCTTCAGGAGCGGCGCCTCCGACGGGCGCATCATGTATTCGTGGTCGAGCCGCTGCATCAGGAACGGCACCCAGGCGAGCCCGGATCTCGATCCAGATCACCGGCAGCTTGGGGAAGCGCTCGCCCATGCCGTTGATGACCCAGTTGGTCAGGTGCAGGATGTTGTAGAACGTGAAGCCGAGCGCGTGCACCGACAGGAAGCGGTTGCAGGCGCGGAACACCGGCTCGTTCCAGTTCGGCCCGGAATGGAACGCGAGCGCGAGCCCGCGCTCCTGCATCGCGCTGTAGAGCTGCATATAGGCGTTGTCGTTCACCTGCAGGTGCGCGCACGGTCGTGACCATGAAGCCGGTGACGCCCGGGCGGTCGCCGAAGGTCTCGACCTGGCGCACGCAGGCGGCGGGATCGGAGAACGGCAGGCACAGCATGGAATACATGCGCCCGCCCGATTCCGGCAGCACCTTCTCGGTGACCCAGCGGTTGTAGGCCCAGCAGAGATCGACCTCCATCTCCTTCTGCGGGATGCATGCCGATGTTGAGCATGCCGGTCGGGAACAGGCAGGAGTAGTCGACGCTCATCGCGTCCATCCAGCGCTCGCCGAGCTGCACGTCGCGGAACTTGCCGCCGGTTCGGTCTTCTCCGAGCGACGCAGCGGATAGCGCGTCACGCGACCGCCCATGTCCTGGATGAAGCCGGCATTGGTCGGCACGATGGAGCCGCGATCGGTCTGGCCGCGACCGCCCATGGTCCACTGCTTGAAGACGTCGTTCTCCATGTACGGCAGGATTTCGCTGTAGTGCTCGTTCTCGTAGTGATGAGCGTCCACGTCGACGATGAGGATGTCGTCGAGCTTGCGCTGGACCGCCTGCTTGCGGGCGTGAGCGAGCAGCCTGGTGGTGTTCAACTCGTCGACAGATACGCGTCGGCCGCGTTCAGCGAGGAGGTCCATGTGTCGTCTCCTGACGTTTCCAAATGACGTTTCACAAATTCCCGGCGGGCAAGCCCGCCTGGCATCTGGCCTTTGCGGCGTCCCCGTCGGCGAGCGATCCCTCGCCGGAGAACGCTTCTTCAGCGGCCGGTCCAGCTCTGCCACATGCCGAGCTCGAACACCGCAAGGTTCGCGGCCTTCAACAGGCCGCTCGCCGTGACCATGACATCGGTGGCGGTGGCGCCGCCGCGTTCCGGCAGCGGCAACAACTGCTCGCCCGCTTCCACGCGCGCGCAGTAGACCTTGCAGACCGCGGCCATCAGCGCTTGCAGCGCTTCGTCGCTCAGCAGATCGCGCTGGCCGCCTGCAAGCGCGCGTTCGATCTCGGCCGCGAGCCGCTTGCGCGTCCGCCGAGGCGCCGTCGGCGGCGCTTGGCGGCCGGCTTCGCAGCCGGCGGCGTCTGCACGCGCTTTGCGGCTGCCTGCCGCGCCGCGGCGGGGCGGCGCGCGGTCTTGGCGGCCGCGGCTTTAGGTGAGGACATAAACCTCGTCCCCTTTCTCGACCACCTTGTACTTGCGCAGCTTGAGCTTGCGATCCGACACGCACTCGCCCGTCTTCATGTCGTACTCGTAGCCGTGCCACGGGCAGACGAAGTGCATCTCGCTGTCGGAGAAGTAGAGGCCTTGCGAGGTCTTGTCGGGCAGCAGGCGCTCCTCGACCTTGGCGATGGTGAGCCCTTCGCAGGCGGGGCCGCCCTGATGCAGGCAGAAATTGCTGTAGGCGTAGAATGCGCCCTCGATGCCGGAATACGCCGATCTCGTTCTCTCCGGCGAAGATGATCCGGCGGTCGCCGTCCTTGAACTCCGCGGTCTTACCGACGTACTGCTCGGCCATGCTGCCACGCCTCCTTGAGAGCCTCTCCTAGAGCGAACGTTTACTGTCGCGACGTTTCTGGGACCGCCGTCTGGGCGGCCGGCCGAGTGCGATACGAGCGCTGAATGCGGCGTCCGATTGTCATTTGTATAATACAAATGTTTGAATGCAACCAGCGGCAACAGCGTTGGTCGGGCATCCCTGACGGCATGCCTGATGGCGGCCGCCGAACGGCTAGAATCGCGCGCTCAAGCCATCTTGTTGGTCAGCGTCCCGATCTTTTCGATCCAGATCTTGACCACATCGCCGGGCTTGAGGAACTCGCCGCGCGCCGAGCCGACGCCCGCCGGCGTTCCCGTGAGGATCGAGGTCGCCGGGATGGAGCGTCATGCCGCTCGACAATTGCGCGATCTGCTCGGCCAGGTTGAAGATCATGTCCTTGCTGTTGGAGTCCTGCTTGAGGACGTCGTTGACCCACAGCTTGAGGCCGAGATTCTGCGGGTCGCCGATGTCGCTCGCCGGCACGATCCAGGGCCCGAGCGGGCAGGAGCCGTCGAAGGTCTTGTGCTTGGTCCAATCGGCCTTGAACGGGCGAGGTGTCGCTGATGTTCGGCGCGGCGTCCGCGGTCGCGCGCCGAAAGATCGTTGGCCGCGGTGTAGCCGGCGACGTAATCGAGCGCCTTCTCCTGCGGCACGTTCTTCGCCGCCCGCCCGATCACCGCCGACGAGCTCGACCTCCCAGTCCACCTGGTCGGAGACGCCGGAAATCTTCACCGTCGCGCCCGGGTCGGCGAGCGCGCGCGAGGCCTTGATGAAATGCCAGGCCTTGAGGCCCTGGCGTGTGCGGATCGGGCTCCATCGGGCGGTTCATGCGGCGGGCCATTTCGGCGGCGTGGTCGGCATAGTTGGCGCCGGCGCAGTAGATCGCCGACGGCCAGCGCACCGGCGCCAGCAGCTTGGTGCGCGCGAGCGGCAGCGGCTTCACCCGGCTTTTCCCGCCGCCGCGGCCGCCTTCTTGAGGACGCCGCGCGCCGCCCGCCAGTCCGCGAGGATGCCGAGCACGCTCGCATAGGTCCGGCTCGCCCGTGAGCTTGGCGGCATCGTATACCTTGTCGTCGATCACGAGGCCGGCGCGAGCGCCGTCGGAGGTCTGGTAGGTCGCGAGTTTGTAGCCGGCCATATGCGTTTGCTCCCTGCGTGCCGCCTGAATTGCCGGCCAGAGCTTTCGCCGAATCGAGCGAGCTTGTCGAGTGCGTCGGCGCCGATCGTTGATCGGCAGCCGCGACGGGTGCTGGGCGGCTGATCGTGCTGCCGGCCGACAGTCCGCCGGACTGACGTTCATCTCGGCCTGTCCCGGTGCAAGATCGCGCTCCCGCTGCTCATTCAGGGTCGGCCGGTGAGGCTTCAGTCGCCAATCGCGTGATAAGCGGATCGACTCCGGCGGAACGCCGGAGGACGACAAGGAGAAAAGTCCCATGATCAAACCGAGACGGATCGGACACGCCACCTTCGAGACGCCGGACCTGGAAAAGGCCATCGCGTACTACGAGAAGTTCATGGGATTGATCGTGGCGGAGCGCGAAAAGGACCGCGCCTTCCTCGCCAGCAAGGTCGGACCGCTCGCGATCCAGCTCAACAAGGCCGATCGGGCGCACTGCATCAAACTGTCGTTCGAAGTCGCGCCCAGCTCCGACTTCGGCGAATTGGCGCGGGAGCTGTCGAAGGACGGCGTGCGCAGCGAGCTGCGCAACGATTCCATTCCCGGGATCGGCCAGGTGCTCTCGTTCCAGGACGACAAAGGCACCACGATCGAGCTGTTCAAGGAATGGAGCTATCTCGGCAAGCACGAGCAGGTCGCCGGCATCGGCCCGCTCAAGCTCGGGCATGTGGCCTTCTATACGCCGGACATCCAACGGACGGTGGCCTTCTACGAGAAGGTGCTGGGCTTTCGCGTTTCCGACTGGATCGGCGACTTCTTCTGCTTCATGCGCTGCAATCCGCGATCATCACACCGTGAACTTCTTCACCGGTCCGAACGCCAAGCTTCATCACATCGCCTTCGAGCTCAAGGATTTCATGCACCTGCAGAACTCGTGCGAGCTGATGGGACAGAAACAGGTGCCGATCATCTGGGGCCCGCTGCGGCACGGCCCCGGCCACAACATCGCCACCTATCATCGCAACCAGGACGAACAGGTGGTCGAGTTCTTCTGCGAGCTCGACAAGATGACGGACGAGGAGCTCGGCTATTTCGAGCCGCGTCCCTGGCACCACGACACGCCGCAGCGGCCCAAGCTGTGGACGCCGGGCAAGACCACCGTCTGGGGGCCGACGCCCGAGGACGACTTCCACCGCACGCAGGTGTGATCGCCATTCCAGTACGTGCGTTCCGCATCGCGCGGAATGCCGCAGCGCGGTTCGGGGACGGTGATGGCTTATCGAATCTGCTGATGCACGCTTGCGCGGGCGACAGTGCGCGTCTACGGCCGCACCGCCGGCGTCTCGACCGGCATCCCGCGTGCGCGCCACATCAGAAAGAGTTCGAGGTCGACATATTCCGGCGCGCCGAAGGTGTAGGACTGGGCGCGCATCCCGACCAGGCAATTGCGCAGCCGCCGTTGCAGCGAGCCCAGGGCCTGCCATTCCAGCCGGTAGAGCGGATAGCCGGTCGCATGCCCCTGGGGATCGGAGCGCCGGCGAGCTTCTGGCCCCAATTGTCGTCGTGACACTGGGCGCAGGAGAGGTTGAGCTGTCCCTGCCGCTGGTTGAACATGTCGCGACCGGCCTGCAGAAATGGTCTGGTGCGTTCGTCGTCGGCGATGTCGATCGGCATGCCGCGGGATTGCCGTCCCACATAGGCCGTGAGCGCGAGCAGCTCCTTGCTCTCGAACGGGAGCGGCGTCGATTGCTGCTGGTCGGTGCGGCACATGTTGATCCGCTGCTCGAGATCGATCGGCCGCCCGCGCGCCGCGTTGAAGGCGGGATAGCGCGCCGCCACGCCCTTCATGCTGGTCTGCGCGTCGCCATGGCAATCGGCGCATGATTTGCCGGCGGCGCCATCCTTGCGCTTCCACAGCGCCTCGCCGTCGAGCACCCACAGCATTCCGGGATTGGCGGTGTCGTCGTCCTGCATGGCGCGGGTCTCGCGCCCCATGAAGTCGTAGCCGGACTTTCGGTCGGCAAGCGGAATTTCGGCGGCGATCGCGGTCGCGGCCAGGACGGCAGTCGCGACGGCAGCAGCCGCGCCCGACCTCATTCGACGGTGATATTGGCGGACTCGGTGCGCGGAAAAGCCGTTGTCGCCGGTCCATTCGAAATTCAGCGTGCCGCTCTCGGTGGCAATGGTGAAAAAGGTCAGGAACGGATTGGCGGAGATCGCCGGAAACAGCTCGGCGCGGAAGATCTCCTCGCCGTTATACTTGCAGACGAACTCGGTGATGATGTCGCGCGGCACCGGCTTGCCGGTGTTGTCGGGCCGAAAACCGGTCTCCATGTTGTGCGAGATCAGCGTCTTGATCTCGATGACCTCGCCGCGCTTGGCCTTTGCCGGGACGTTGATGAGGGCGCGCGCCATGATCAGACTCCCTTCCAGGCACGCCGCCAGCGTGACGATGACCTCGATCTCGTCGGACCAGAACGAACCGTCGCTCATCTGGGCAATGGCGATGACCTTCTGCGAATCGGCGAGCCGGATGCGGGTCGAGAACATCGCCCGGCCGGCGCGCGGGCCGAGCTGGACGCTGATCACGTTGGGCTGCGGGTTCTTCTCGGTGAAGACGTGAATGGCCTTGACGTGGTCGTCGGCCGTCATCGGGCTCTCGGCGGTAACCGTGAGCGCAGACCGCATTGCCGTTCTCGATCAGCGGCGGCAGATCGATCTTCAGCCTGCCCTTCTTGACCGGCGCCTCGCCGACCACCTTGCGGATCGCAGCGCGCATCGAAGCCGGCGTGGCGGATGCGGGTCCGGTCGCCAGCGACAGGCCGATCCCGGCGGCGCCGGCCAGCGCGGCCGTGTCGATCAGGAAGCGGCGCCGGGTCGCCTGTAGCATGTCATCATGGTCGTTCGTCATGGGTTCCGCTCGTCACGCAGGGTCGCGAGATAGGCGACCACGTCCTCGATCTGCTCCGCCGTCAGTATCGGCTTGCCTTGGAACGCAGGAGCCACGCGGATGAGACCTTCAGTACGATAATAGGGTGGCATGATCGTGTCCGGGTTGAAGCGGCTGGCGTCCACGATCCGCAGCCGCAACTGACCCTCGGACCAACGTGCACCGGTTCCCTTCAGATCCGGCGCCAGTGTGCCCTGGAACCTCTCCTCCGGGAAGGGCCCGCTGTGGCAGAGCAGACAAAGGCCCACCTGCCGGTTAACGACGATGCCGCGCCCGCGTTCCGCATCGCCCTTCGCACCGGTGAGCGGCTCGGGAATGGCATCGCCAACCACTATATAGGGACGAAGCTCCTCTTGCGCACTGGGCGTGCGACGGCGAGGCACGCAATCGCCGCGGCGAGCACGGTCGCGCAGGCCAGCGTGCCGGATCAGCTCAGCCGAAAACTTCTTGGGTGATCGTGCTGAACCAGCCATTGGCGAAAGTGGCTTCGGCCGCCCGCGTCGAGGCCGGCGCATTGACAGGACTCACGCCGCCCGAGCCTTCGACATCCTTGATCTGACCGTCGGCCGGTCGATAGACGCCGGCGACCGAGATGCCGTAGTCGGGCGCCACCAGACTGTAGCAGGTGTTGATGAGCTTGGGATCGTCCGGCTTGCCGCCTGCGACCAGTTTCGCCACCGCCGCCGCGCAGACCTTGGCCTGGGCGTTGGCCGAGAACGCGGATTTCGGCATCGCGCCCGCGATCGAGGCGTCGCCGATGACGTGGATGTTCGGCTGCAGCTTGGATCTCGAATGTCACCGGATCGATCGGGCACCACCCGGTACGGTCGGCGGCTCCGGCGATCTCGGCGATGCGCGCCGCCTTCTGCGGCGGAATGACATTGGCGACGTCGGCCTTGTGGCGTGCGAAATCGGTGACCAGCGTCATCGCACCGACGTCGACCGAGGTGACCTTGCCGCCGGTCGAGAGCGACACCCATTCGAGGTTCGGATAGAGCGCCTTCCAGGCGCTCTGGAACAGGCCCTGCTTCGAGAAGGCGTCCTTGGCATCGAGCACGATGAGCTTCGACTTCGGCTTCTTGGTCTTGAGATAATAGGCGATCAGGCTCGCGCGCTCGTACGGGCCGGGCGGGCAGCGGAAGGGATTGGCGGGCGCCGAGATCACCACCGTGCCGCCGTCCTCCATGGCTTCGAGCTGGCGGCGCAGCAGCAGCGTCTGCTCGCCGGCCTTCCACGCATGCGGCATGCGTTCGGCGGCGGCTTCGGTGTAGCCGGGCAGGCCGTCCCAGCGGATGTCGATTCCGGGCGACAGCACCAGGCGGTCGTAGGGAAGCCGGGTACCGTTACCAAGCGTCACGCTGCGGCCCTGGGCGTCGATCGCGGTCGCGGGCGAGATCTGGACGGTGACCTGATCGGCGGCGAGCTTGTCGTAGCCGAACTCCTGCGCCTTGAGGTCGCGCAGGCCGACGATGACGAGGTTGCTGAACGGGCAGGCAGTGAATGTCGGACTGGCCTCGACCAAGGTCACGGCGATGCGGGGGTCGATGCGTCGGATGAAACGGGCGCACGTCGCGCCGCCAAATCCGCCGCCTACGACGACCACGCGTCCGCCCGCGCCTTGGGCGATCGCCGGAAGCGGCAGCACGGCCGCCGAAGCTCCCGCAACCGCGGTCTTGAGGAAATCACGCCGGCTCGTGCGTCTTGCAGTCATGATCGGCCTCCTTCCTCAATCCTTTTGCGCGCCATACCAAGCAGCAATGGCCTTGACCTCGTCGTCGGAGAAGCCCTTGGCGATGCGGTCCATCACGGTCGAGGAAGTTGCCCCGACTTGAACGCCTGCATCGCGGTGACGATGTCCGCCGGATTGCGGCCGTTGAGCCGCGGCACGGTCGTGTCCGCTGTACGACCCGCGGGGTGGCAGCCGGAGCAGGCGAGGGCGCCGGGCGGAGCGTCCGCCGGGCCGGCCGCCGCAGCGTAATCGATCAAAGCGAAAACCAGGGCAGCGGCAGTCACAATGCGTGTGACATCCATGTCAGAGCCTCCCGAAATGCTGCTCCGTGCCGATTGCGGCCGTGCGTTTTTCTTATGCGCTCCTCAAATCGTGGTTTTTGAGCGGCAGGGAGCGAATGCGCTTGCCCGTCGCTGCGAAAATGGCGTTGCAAAGAGCCGGGGCGAGCGGAGGCACGGGAGTTTCCCCGGCCCCGCCCCAGAAACCCTGGCTTTCCACGATCACCGTCTCCACGCGCGGCATGTCGGCGAGACGGAGCATCGGATAATCGTGGAAGTTCGACTGTTCGACCTGCCCGTGCTTGATGGTGATCTCGCCGTAAAGCGCCGCGGTGAGGCCAAAGACGATGGCGCTCTCGGTCTGCATTTCGACGCTGAGCGGATTGACCACGTGGCCGGCGTCGATCGCCGATACCACGCGGTGCACCCGCACCTCGCCGTCCTCGTCGACCGAGGCCTCGACGATCTGGGCACAGATGCTGCTTTGCAGATCGTGCAGCGCAATGCCGCGAAACACGCCCGGCGGCAAGGCTGAGCCCCACTCGGCGCGCGCTGCGCGCGGCGTCGAGCACCGCGAGCTCCTTCGGCATTTTTGCCAGCAGCATGCGCCTGAACAGATAGGGTCGGCTCCCGCGGCATACGCCATCTCGTCGACGAAGCTTTCTTTGAAGAACGCGTTCTGCGAATGGTTGACGCTGCGCCAGACTCCGACCGGCACATGCGTATTGCGCATCGCGAAATCGACGCGGTAGTTCGGCACATGATAGGGCATGTCTTCCAGCAGGCCCTGGAGAAAATTCCGATCGACGCCGAACTGCATGACGCGCGGAGAGACCGCCGCGATGATGGACTGGCCGGAGGTGCGGATTTTCCACGCGATCGGAATCCCGTCGGCGTCGAGGCCGGCGGTCATCCTGGCGCTCGCCACCGGGCGGTAGAAGCCGTGGCGCGTGTCCTCCTCGCGGGTCCAGACGAGCTTCACCGGCTCGCTGACCTCTTTCGCGATCAAGACCGCCTGCCGCACGAAATCCTGGAAGATGCCGCGCCGGCCGAAGCCGCAGCCCAGCATCATCTTGTGGACCACGACCTTGTCAGCCGGCACGCCGGCGGCGTCCGCAGCGATGGCAAGGGCGGTTTCGCCGTCTTGCGTGGGCGCCCAGATCTCGACCCGGTCCGCCGTCACGTGCGCCGTGCAGTTTTGCGGCTCCATGGTGGCATGACCGAGGAAGGGCACCTCGTAGTCCGCTTCGATGCGCTTGACCGCTTGACCAAGGGCGCGGTCGACGTCGCCGTCGTTGCGACCGACGCGCGCGTCCCCGGCGCTCAGGCCCGCATGCAACTCCTCGCGAATTGTGTCGCTGGAAACGCCGGCATAGTCAGCGAAATCCCAGGTCACCGGCAGCATCTCCGCCGCCTTTTTCGCGCGCCACCAGCTGTCCGCCACAACCGCCACCGCGTCCGGAAGTTTCACCACGCGGCGGATGCCTTTCATGCCCGCAAGCTTGGTCTCGTCGACAGACCGCAACGTCCCCTTGAACACCGGGCATTGCACGATGGCGGCGTAAAGCATGCCGGGCAAATGAACGTCGATGGCGTAGATCGGCTTGCCCGTGACTTTGTCCGGGACGTCGAGCCGCCGTTGCCGGGTCCCGATCAGCTTCCAGTCCTTCGGATCCTTCAACCGGACCTGTGCCGGCGGTGTCATGCCGGCGGCCTCCGCGGCGACGCGGCCGAAGGCCGTGGTGCGTCCGCTCGGACCATGGGTGATGACGCCGTTCGCTGCGGTGCATTCCCTGGCGGGCACGTTCCAGCAGGTGGCGGCGGCCGCAATGAGCATCTCGCGCGCGGTGGCGCCGGCGCGCCGCAAGTCATTCTGCGACGCCGTGATGGAGCGGCTGGCGCCGGTCGACATGTTGCCCCAGGCCCGGTTGCGCCTGCGGTTCTCGTGCGGCGAGGCGAATTCGGCCTTCACCTTGGTCCAGTCGCATTCCAGTTCTTCGGCCACCAGCATCGGCAGCGCGGTAAAGCTGCCCTGACCCATCTCCGATTTGGCGACACGAATGATGACGCTGTCATCGGGTTCGATCACGATCCAGACCGTGATTTCGCTGCGGGACTCGGATGCGCGAATGGTCCGTGAACCGAGCGGGATGTCGAAGCCGAGCGCGAGCGCGCCACCGACGGCCGCGGCACTGGCGAGAAACGCGCGGCGATTGATCTGCGGGACGCGGCTCACGGGCTCTTTATCCCGCTCACGCGTTGGTTCGCGGCGGCATGGATCGCGGCGCGGACGCGTTGATAGGTGCCGCAACGGCATATGTTGGTGATGGCGGCATCGATGTCCGCGTCGGTCGGGCTCGGATTTTCGTGGAGCAGCGCGGCCACGGCCATGATCATCCCGCTTTGGCAATAGCCGCATTGCGGAACGTCGAGATCGATCCACGCCCTCTGCACGGGATGCAGAGCGTCGTCCGTTCCCAGACCTTCAATGGTGGTGATGTGCTTGTCCCCGACCGCGCTCACCGGCAGCGCACAGGAGCGCACCGGCGCGCCGTCGACATGCACCGTGCAGGCACCGCATTGTGCGATGCCGCAACCGAATCTTGTCCCCATCAGCCCAAGCGTATCCCGCAGCACCCACAGCAGGGGCATGTCGGAATCGTCGGAATCAACGTCGATATCGTAGGCTTGCCCGTTAACGGTCAGCCGCGTCATCCCCCCACCCCAACTGAAACTGCCGCGCCTCCACGCCGGCTCGCGATCACCTCAGGCGTAGGTTTAAGACGACAATCCAGGCAAAAGTAGCCCTGCCGGCGCAAAGCCTGCGACTTTCGCGCCGGCCCGGCCTGCTCATCTGATTCCACAAATGGAAGCGGCGGCCGCTAGGGCCGCCGCCGGGATTCTTCAGGCTATTTGGCGTCAGGACATCTGGATGTTGTGGTTCTTCAGCGGGAACGAGCGGATGCGCTGGCCCGTCGCCTTGAAGAACGCATTGAGTACGGCGGGCGCGGCCACGCAGATCGTTGGCTCGCCCACACCGCCCCAGGCTCACTGCCGCCGGCCGGCATGACGATCGATTCGACGACTCGGCATTTCGGCGATGCGCATCGAGTTGTAGGTGTCGAAGTTGGTCTGCTCGATACGGCCGTCCTTGACGGTGCACTCGCCGTAGAACAATGCCGACAGGCCGTAGACGAACGAGCCCGCGACCTGCCGGTCGATCTGAGCGGGATTGACGGCGTAGCCCGGATCGGTGGCGCCGACGATCCGGTGGACCTTGATCTTGTTCCGCCGGTGACCGAGACCTCCGCGGCCGCCGCCACGTAGCTGCCAAACGCCTTCATCTGGGCAAGACCGCGATAGACGCCCTGCGGGCGCGGGCTTGCCCCATCCGATCCGTTCGGCCACGGCATTGAGCGCCGCCAGGTTCCTCGGATACTTGCTCATCAGCTTGCGGCGGAATTCGAGCTCATCCTGGCCGACCGCTTGCGCCAGTTCATCCATGAAGCACTCGATGAAGATGGCGTTCTGGTTGATGTTCACGCCCCGCCAGAAACCCGGCAGGATGTGCGGGTTGCGCATGGCGTGGTCGATCAGCAGGTTCGGAACGGAGTAGCCGAACGAGTGCTCGCCGTTGCCGGGCAGCAGACCCTGGAAGGTGAGAGGGTCCTTGCCGTTGTCGAGGTTCTGCGGGAAGACGTTCGCCAGGATCGACTGGCCTGACAGCCGCATGTGCAGCCCGGTCAGTTCGTTGTTGGCATCGAAGCCGCCGACCAGCTTGCACTGCATGACCGGGTGATACCGCCCGTGGGTCATGTCCTCCTCGCGCGACCACAACAGCTTCACCGGCGTGCCGGGCATCTGCTTGGCGATGAGGACGGCCTGGGTGGTGTAATCGTGGAAGGCGCCGCGCCGGCCAAACCCGCCGCCGAGATGGAGCTTGTAGACCTCGCACTTGTCGGCCGGCAGCCCCGACGCCGCCAGGGTCGCGCCGAACGCAGCTTCGCCGTTCTGGGTCGGGCCCCACACCTGGCATCTATCGGGCGTGTAGAGCGCCGTGGCGTTCATCGGCTCCATCGGGGCGTGGTTCTGGTAGGGATAGGCGTAGACCGCCTCGACCTTCTTCGCGCGCCTTCGCGATCGCGTCCTTGGCCTCGCCGTTCTGGTTGCCGACGAACGCGTCGGGCGCGTCGAGGCCGGCCTTGAGCCATTCCGCGATGCTCGCGCTCGAGACCTTGGCGTTCTCGCCCTCGTCCCAGACGATCGGGAGCGCGTCGAGCGCGGTCTTGGCCTGCCACCAGGTATCCGCCACCACCGCGACACCGGAATCGCCGACCTGGACCACCTTCTTCACGCCCGGCATGTTCGCGATCTTGGCGGCGTCGAAGCTCTTGATCTTGCCGCCCTGCACCGGGCAGTCCTTGATTGCGGCCGTGAGCATCCCGGGCAGCTTGAGATCGGCGCCGTAGACCTGCTTGCCCGTGAGCTTGTCCAGGGTGTCGAGGCGCTTGAGCGGTTTGCCCGCGATCTTCCAGTCCTTCGGATCCTTGAGCTTGACGTCCTTCGGCGGCTTCGACCTTGGCGGCGGCTTCCGCCACCTTGCCGTAGGTCGTGGTGCGGCCGGACGGCGTGTGCGTGATCACGCTGTTGGCGGCGGTCACTTCCGACACCGGGACCTTCCACTCGTTGGCCGCGGCCTGCTTGAGCATCTCGCGCGCGGCCGCGCCGCCCTGCCGGACGTATTCGTGCGACATGCGGATGCCGCGGCTGCCGCCGGTCGAGAAGTCACCCCACACGCGCTTGCGAGCGACGCTCTGGCCGGGCGTCGGATATTCGGTCGTGACTTTCGACCAGTCGCATTCGAGCTCCTCGGCGACCAGCTGGGCGAGCCCGGTGAGGGTGCCCTGACCCATCTCCGAGCGGGCGACGCGGATGACGACCGTGTCGTCCGGGCGGATCACCACCCAGGCGTTGACTTCCGGCGTGCCGTCCGCTGCGCGGATGACTTGCGGCCCGCCGAAGGGAATGTCGAGACCGAGCGCAAGCCCGCCGCCGGCGGCAGCTGCGCTCACGACGAAGGCGCGGCGATTGATTTTCGGCATGTGATTCATGGCTGCCTCCCCAATCACGCGTTCGCCGCGGCGTGGATCGCCGTGCGCACCTGCTGGAACGTGCCGCAACGGCAGATATTGGTGATGTTGGCGTCGATGTCGGCGTCGGTCGGCTTCGGCTTGTCCTTGAGCAGCGCCGCCACCGCCATGATCATGCCGCACTGGCAATAGCCGCACTGCGGCACGTCGTGCTCGAGCCAGGCCTGCTGCACCTTGTGCAGCGCGCCGTTCTGCGCCAGCCCTTCGATGGTGGTGATCTGCTTGCCGTCGACCGCGCTCAACGGCACCGAGCACGAGCGCACCGCGATGCCGTCGACATGCACGGTGCAGGCGCCGCACTGGGCGATGCCGCAACCGTATTTGGTGCCGGTCAATCCGATCGTGTCCCGCAACACCCAAAGCAACGGAGTGTTGGGGTCGACGTCGACCTGATGAGTCGTTCCGTTGACGCTGAGAGCAGCCATGTGCAGTCCTCCCGTGAGCCGCCATGCGAGTGGCGGTGTTCGACGCGGCGGCAACCCCTCGGTTGCGCGGCGTGCGCTGTCCTGAAGCCAGCTTGTTTCAATTCTAATATGGAAATGGCAGCTCCGCGAGATCGAATCGGCGGCGGTCCGGAGAACGCCTGCCCACGAGCGGCGGTGTTTCAGAAAATTGGGCCGCTTGTTCAAAGGTTTGTCGCGCGCCGGCGGCGCCAGGCGGACACCAGCGAAAACGGCGCGACCGGGGTGCGGTCGCGCCGTGATTTCGTCAGGTATCCGAGGCGGCGGCCCTGGGCCGCCGCGTTTCTTCGTCAGGCAAACGAGATGTCGTGGTTCTTCAGCGGGAACGAGCGAATGCGCTTGCCGGTCGCGGCGAAGATCGCGTTGAGCACGGCGGGTGCGGCCACGAAGATGGTCGGCTCGCCGACGCCGCCCCAGAAACCGCCCGACGGCATGATGATCGCTTCGACCTTCGGCATCTCGCAGATGCGCATCGAATTGTAGGTGTCGAAGTTGGTCTGCTCGATGCGGCCGTCCTTGACGGTGCACTCGCCGTAGAACAACGCCGACAAGCCGTAGACGAAGGAGCCCGCGACCTGCCGTTCGATCTGGGCCGGATTGACCGCATGGCCGCAGTCGGTGGCGGCAACGATGCGGTGGATCTTGACCTTGTTGCCGCCGGTCACCGAGACTTCCGCCGCCGCGGCAACATAGCTGCCATAGCCCATGTGCTGGGCGAGGCCGCGATAGACGCCTTGGGGCGCGGGCTTGCCCCAGCCGACCTTCTCGGCCACGGCATTGAGCACCGCGAGGTGCTTGGGATGCTTCGTCATCAGCTTGCGCCGGAACTCGAGCGGATCCTGGCCGACGGCATGCGCCAGTTCGTCCATGAAGCACTCGAGATAGATGGCGTTCTGGTTGTTGTTCACGCCGCGCCAGAACCACGGCGGAACGTGCGGGTTGCGCATGGCGTGGTCGATCAGCAGATTCGGAATTGAATAGCCGAATGCGCCTTCCGCGCCGCCAGGGTTCAGGCCCTGGAAAGTGGCCGGATCCTCGCCCGCCTCCATGGCCTCCGGCCGCGCGTAAGCCAGGATCGATTGCCCGGAGATGCGCATGTGCATTCCGGTCAGGTTGTTATCCTTGTCGAAAGCGCCGACCAGCTTGCACTGCGTGACCGGATGATACACGCCGTTCGTCATGTCATCTTCGCGCGAATTGATGAGCTTGATCGGCGTGCCCGGCATCGATTTTGCGACACTGACGGCGTGGATCACGTAATCGCTTCGTGTCCGCCGACCGAAGCCGCCGCCCAGCAGCGTGTTGTACACCTCGCATTTATTGGCAGGCAGGCCCGATGTCTGCACGGTCGCTCCGAACGCGGCCTCGGCATTTTGCGAGCTGGTCCAGACCTCGCACTTGTCCGGGGTATAAAGCGCCGTGGCGTTCATCGGCTCCATGGTGGCGTGATTCTGGTACGGATAGGCGTAGACCGCCTCGACCTTCTTCGCCGCCTTTGAGATCGCGTCCTTGGCATCGCCGTTCTTGTTGCCGACGAACGCCTCTTCCGCGTCGAGGCCGCCCTTGAGCCATTCAGCAATGGACGCGCTGGACGCCTTTGCGTTCGGTCCTTCGTCCCACTCGATCGGGAGTGCGGCGAGTGCGGTCTTGGCCTGCCACCAGGTATCGGCGACTACCGCTACCGCGGCATCGCCGGACTGGCACCACCTTCTTGACGCCCGGCATGCTCGTGATTTTGGCGGCATCGAAGCGACTTGAGCTTGCCGCCGAACACAGGGCACTCCTTCATGGCCGCGCACAGCATTCCGGGCAACGTGAAGTCGATTGAATATTTTTGCTTGCCGGTCACCTTGTCGGCTGTGTCCAGCCGCTTGAGCGGCTTGCCGGCAATCGTCCAGTCCTTCGGATCCTTGAGCTTTACGTCCGCCGGCGGTTCGAGCTTGGCAGCGGCCTCCGCGACCTTGCCGTAGGTCGTGCTCGGTTCGAGGCTTTGTGTGTGATCACACCCTTGGCGACCGCCAGCTCTGGAAACCGGCACCTTCCATTCGTTGGCCGCGGCCTGTAACAGCATTTCGCGCGCGGCCGCGCCGCCCTTGCGTACGTATTCGTTCGATCTCGCGGATGGCGCGGCTGCCGGAGGAGTTGAAATTGCCCCAGACGCGTTTGCGCGCGACGTTCTGGCCCGGGGTGGGAATCTCGGTCGTGACCTTCGACCAGTCGCAATCGAGCTCCTCGGCGACGAGCTGCGCAAGCCCGGTTTGCGAGCCCTGGCCCATCTCGGCACGAGCGATGCGGATCACGACTGTGTCGTCCGGGCGGATGACCACCCAGGCGTTGACTTCCGGCGTGCCGCCCTGCGCGCGCGCGACGTCGGCGCCGAACGGGAGGGCGAAGCCGAGGCTGAGCCCGCCGCCGACCGCGGCGGTGCCAACGAGGAACGAGCGGCGATCGATTTTTGGCATGTAATTCATGGCTGCCTCCCCACTCACGCGCTCGCCGCGGCGTGGATCGCCGTGCGCACCTGCTGGAACGTGCCGCAACGGCAGATGTTGCTGATGTTGGCGTCGATGTCGGCGTCGGTCGGCTTCGGCTTGTCCTTGAGCAGCGCCGCCACCGCCATGATCATGCCGCACTGGCAATAGCCGCACTGCGGCACGTCGTGCTCGAGCCAGGCCTGCTGCACCTTGTGCAGCACGCCGTTCTGCGCCAGCCCTTCGATGGTGGTGATCTTCCTGCCGTCGACCGCGCTCAACGGCACCGAGCACGAGCGCATCGCGACGCCGTCGACATGGACGGTGCAGGCGCCGCACTGGGCGATGCCGCAGCCGTATTTGGTGCCGGTCAGTCCGATCGTCTCCCGCAACACCCAAAGCAGCGGGGTGTTGGGGTCGACGTCGACCTGATGAGTCGTTCCATTCACGCTGAGAGCAGCCATATGCAAATCTCCGATGAATCGCCGAGTGAGGAGGCGAGGATTGGTGCGGCACCCCTCGGTCATGCCGCGCGCTGTCAGGAAGGATAGCTTGTTTCCATTCTAATATGGAAATCGCAACTTCGCGAGGCCATTTCGCGCGCTGAGCGCAGCGACGGAACGCCGCCCACGGCGCGTGTATTCGTCCTCAGTCAGGCGCAAATTCAGGACAATGAGCCGCAGCGAGACGCGAGTTCCAAGCAATACGGTTCGCCGCCCAATCCAAACGCGCTACGCGTTCTGCTCCCGCTCCAGGACGGTCCTCGCGAGCCGGGTAAGCCGGTCGAGGATCTCGAAAAACTCACTCTTCTCGGCCGCGCTCATGCCGTGGAGCAGCACGCGGTTGCGCTCGAGCGCCGACGTCATCAGGTCGTCGTAGATCTGCGTGCCGCGAGCGCTGAGGGTGATGCGGATGCCGCGGCCCTCGCGCCGGTATTCGCGCAACACCAGGCGCCGCGCGACCAGCGCGCTCACGCCGCGTGACGTCTGGCCTTTGTCGAGACCCATCAGCTCCGCAAGCGCGTTGAGCGAGACCGGGCCGTGCTCCCCGACCAGCGCAACGATGCGCCATTCGACCTGCGACAGGCCGAAGCGACGGCCATAGACCAACGTCGAGCTGCGGCGCAGGACGTTGGCGAGCCTGATCACCTTGGAGGACAGGAGGTCGCTCGGCTTCGCAGCGACCCGGGCGCCGCGCCTGCTCGATCGATGGCGCACAAGCTCGCTGTTGCCTCGGCGATTCGACTCGAACTTTTCCCATGGCGCCTCGCGAACCGGTCAACCAGTTTGAGTTGACTTTGTCAAATTTAAGCTCATGCTCGGTTGCAAAAGAACGTCGTGCCAGGGAGACGCGACATGGCGACCGAGGCGATCGATACCGGCACCGGCTATACGCGCAAGCCCGCGACCTACAATGCCGCCTTGACCGAAGTCGGGCGCGGCAAGCCCATGGGCGAATTGCTGCGCCGCTACTGGCATCCGATCGGGCTCGTCGCCGATGCCGGCGCGACGCCCAAGCCGGTCCGCGTCCTGGGCGAAGACCTCATTCTGTTCCGTGACGGGCGCGGCCAGGCGGGGCTGGTGGAGGCGCGCTGCTGCCATCGCGGCACCACCCTCTATTACGGTCGCGTCGAGGAGCGCGGGATCCGCTGCTGCTATCACGGCTGGCTGTTCGACACCGCAGGGCCGTTGCCTCGAGCAGCCGTGCGAGCCCGAAGGCGGGCTCAAACGCGATCGCGGTGCGCCAGCCCTGGTATCCGGTGCAGGAGCGCTACGGACTGATCTTCGCCTATATGGGCCCGCCGGAGAAGAAGCCCGTGCTGCCGCGCTACGACTGCCTGGAAATGCTCGAGCCGGGCGAGTTGATCGAAGCCGACGACAGCAGCATCGGCTCGGGCGGCGGCACGATCGTGCCCTGCAACTGGCTTCAGCATTACGAAAACGTACCGGACGCGTTCCACGTTCCGATTCTGCATGGCGCGTTCAGCGGCGTGCAGTTCGTCGCACAGATGGGCATCGTGCCGAAGGTGAAGTGGGAATATTCGCCGACCGGTGTCAAGACGATCTCCGCGCGCGTGCTCGAGGACGGACGCGTCCACTACCGGGTCACCGAGGCGGCGCTGCCCACGCTGCGCGTCGTGCCCAATCCCCGGGTCGAGCGCTATGTCGGCGTCGAATCTCTCGGTTGGACCCTGCCGATCGACGACACCCATTTCCGCATCTACGTGGCCGGCAAGGTGAGGACCAAGGGCGAGCTCGGCGCCAAGCGCTCCCGCATGAACGGCAAGCTCTGGGCGGACCTGACGCCGGAGGAGCATCAGCAATTCCCCGGCGACTGGGAGGCGCAGGTCGGGCAGGGTCCCATCACCCTGCATTCCGACGAGCACCTCGCGACCAGCGACCAGGGGGTCGTGATGCTGCGCCGTCTGCTGCAACGCCAGCTCGATACCGTCGCGGCGGGCGGCGATCCCGTCGGCGTGAGCTTCGATCCCGCAGCGCCGCCGGTGGCGTTCGAAGCCGGCAACTACATCCTCGACCGAAGCGACGAGAAGGCCGTCGAGCTGCTGAGCGCGTGACACGACCGACGACGGGACAACCGTCGCGCATCGACCACAGGGAGGAACGAGCAATGGCACCCTGGCTTCGCCGCGCGGCCATCGTACGTGGCGCTGGCGCGGTTGCGATGATGCTGGTGGCCGGCGCGGCTGCGCGCAATCGCAGGATCGAGGCAAGGTCACGGCGCTCTACGCAGCCGCGAAGAAAGAAGGTCAGGTCATCATCTGGGGACGCAACGGCGCGAGGTGGACTGGATTCCGGCGGCCTTTGGAAATTGTTTTCCGGTATCGACGTGCAGTTCCTCGGCGACAACGATATCGCCGTGAAAGCGATCGCCGAAGCGCGGGCCGGACGCCACCAGGTCGATGTCTATCAGAGCTCGCTGACCGGGATATTGCCGGTGGTGCAGCGCGATCTGCTGACGAACGTCGATTGGTCGGCGTTCCGGCATCGACGCCCGCAACATCGCCTTCGACGGCAGGATGGCCTACACCAGCAACATCGTTTACACGGCCGCCTACAACAACAAGCTGGCGAAGGATGCCGACGCCCCCAAGAACTGGATCGGACGTTCTCGATGAACGCTACAAGGGAAAGGGTGCGTCCAGCACGTTTCTGCTGCCGCGGCTGATCGGCGGGTTGGGCCTGGCCTGGGGCGAGGACAAGGCACTGCAATTCGCCCGCGACATCGTTGCCAAAGCGAACCTTCTGCTCACGCGGGCGCCGCGCGAATCGCTGCTGCAATCGGGCGAGCGCGTTTATGCGTTCGGGGAAATCGATCTCCTCATTCGTGCCGTGGCCGCCGAGGGCCTTCCGGTCAGTCAGGTGGTGCCGGAGCCGGTCGTGGTCGGCCAGTTCGGTGCGACCATCATGAAGAATGCGCCGCATCCGAACGCCGCCCGCCTGCTCGCGGGTTTTCTCGCCAGCGCCGAGGGCAAAGCTGCCCGCCTGCAGGCGACGTCCCAGGCGGACTATGGGCCAACGTCCGACAACGAGTTCGCCAAGGCGCTGCATTCCGGCAGGATGCAGGTTGTGTGGGATAGGCCGGACAACATGGCCGCGCGCGAGGCGCTGTTCGGCCGGGCGGCCGCCATCTTGACCGGACAATCGCGCTGATCGGGCCCGGCGACGGTGATCGGAAAGGAGTGATCAGCACAAGGACCGCGTCCTGCCGACCCACACAGAGCTGCGCCGCATCCGCAACACGGATCGATACGAGCACATGCGAAAGCTCGACAATCTCGACGTCACCGCCAAGCTGGTGCTTGCCGTCGGCGCCGGTGCTGCGATCTACCTGATCGCGGTACCGCTGGCGATGCTGCTGTTTGCGGCCTTCCGCGGACCGGGCGACTACCTTCCCGTTCGAGCCCGGTGCGCGCTGGACGCTCGAGCATATCCGCGCGCTGTTCACCGATCCCGTCATCTACACTCGCATCCTGCCCGACACCTTCATCTTTGTCGCGGGTACGGTGGTGGTCGTGTTCGCCATCGGCTTCGGCCTGGCATGGCTCATCGAGCGTACCGATCTTCCGGGCCGCGAAATCTGGTTCGCGCTTATTCTCTTTCCGTTGCTGGTGCCGACACCGGTTCTCGCCATTGCCTGGATCTTCCTGATGGGGCCGAACGCAGGCTGGCTCAATCTCGCGATCCGGGCGGCGCTCGGCCTGGACGGCTCCGGACCGATCGATATTTTCAGCATGGGCGGCCTGATCCTGTGTCAGGCTCTGGCCTCGGCGCCGTTCGTGTTTCTGCTGCTGAGCGCCGACGCTGCGCACCATGGATCCGGCGCTGGAAGAAGCGAGCGGCACCTCCGGCGCGTCGCGCATCGACCACTTTCTGCCGGGTCACGCTCCCGGTTCTGCTGCCGGGCGCTGCTTGCACCGCTGATCCTGATCACCCTGATCACCGCCGAGCAGTTCGAGCTGCCGCTGATCATCGGCCTGCCGGCGAAGATCAACGTGTTCAGCTATCGCATCTATTTCGAGCTCAACCCGCTCTCGAGTCTGCCCAATTACGGCGCTGCCGCGGCGCTCTCGCTGCCGTTCGTCGTGCTCGGGGTCCTGCTGCTCCTCCTCTACAACCGTCTGATCAAGCGCGCCGACAGCTTCGTCACCATGACCGGGCAAGGGCTACCGGCAGCGGCGTCTCGCCGCTCGGCGCCTGGCGCATTCCCGCGCTCGCCCTCGCGACGCTCTATGTCGCTCTCGCCGCCGTCCTTCCCGCCGCCGTGCTGTTGTGGACGAGCTTTTTCGGCTACGCACTGCCGCTCTCCGCGACGGCGGCCGATTTCAGTCTGGAGGCCTATCGCCAGCTTTTTGCCAATCGCGCGTTCTGGCTGGGACTGCGCAATACCTTCCTGGTCGCGCTCGCATCCGCCCTGATCGTGACCGCGATCGGCGGCGCTGCTCGGCTGGATCATCTCGCGGTCGCAGCTCAGGTTTCGACACGTGCTCGACTTCGTGTCGGTGCTGTCGGTCGGAATCCCGGCCGTGATCGCCGGCCCTCGGGGTGATGCTGCTCTATCTGTCGCTGCCGATCGGCCTCTATGGGTCGGTTGGGATTCTGATCATCGCCTATTCCTATCGCTTCGCCACCACCACGCGGCTCGCGCGCGCGGGCTTCCTGCAGATCCACAAGGAGCTCGAAGAGGCCTCCGCCACCTCGGGCGCGCGCTGGATCGCGACGCTGCGGCGTGTGCTGATCCCGCTGATGCTGCCGGCGCTTTCCGCCGGGTTCATTCTCCTCTTCATCGTCGGCGTGCGCGAGTTCACGATGCCGCTCGTGCTCTACAGCCAGGACAACGTGGTTCTGTCGGTGCTGCTGTGGCAGTTGTTCCAATCCGGCCAGCCGGCGCTGTCTGCCGCGCTTGCGTCGATCATCGTCGCGGTAGTGCTGCCGGTCATTTTCGTTGCGCGCCGCACGCTGGCGCGCCGCACGCTCGCGGAATGACCAATGCTGACGGTGAAGGGTCTCGCGAAATCTTTCCCTACCGGTCGAAGGCGCGGTCAGGGCCGTCGACGGCGTGAGCCTTTCGCGTCGCGCAAGGGCAGTGCTACGCGCTGCTTGGTCCGAGCGGTTGCGGCAAGACCACGATCCTGCGCTGTGTCGCAGGCCTCGAGCGGGCCGATGCAGGGCTCGATCGCGATCGGCGGACGCGTGGTCTCGGATGAGGACAGCTTCGTCCCCGTGCACGAGCGCCCGATCGGAATGGTGTTTCAGTCCTATGCGATCTGGCCGCATCTCGACGTGTTCGACAATGTCGCCTATCCGCTCGAAGTGGAGCGGCCGCGCGTCGCGCGTGCGGAGATCGAGAAGCGGGTCGCGGACGTGCTCGCGCTGGTCGGGCTGCAAACCATGGCGCGCCGCCCGGCGACGCGGCTCTCGGGCGGGCAACAACAGCGCGTTGCGCTGGCGCGCGCGATCGTGCGGCGGCCAAGCCTGCTTTTGCTGGACGAGCCGTTGTCCAATCTTGACGCGCGGCTGCGCGACAGCATGCGGCGCGAGCTTTCCACGCTCATTCGGCAGATCGGGGTGACCGCCTTGTTCGTCACCCACGACCAGGTCGAGGCCCTCTCGCTCGCCGACCGGGTCGCGGTCATGGACCAAGGCCGTATCGTGCAGGAAGGGGCGCCGGCCGACATCTATGAGCGGCCGAAAAGCCTGTTCGTCGCGCGATTCCTCGGCGCGGCGAACGTGCTTGCGGGCCGCGTCGAGGAGCGCGACTGCCAGGGTCGGGTCCGGATTGCGCTCGACGGCGGTGGGCATCGGCTTACGCTCGTCGCGGAGCACCGGCCGGGCGCAAGGGTCGACGTGGTGCTGCGGCCGGAAGACCTCATGCTCAGTGCGCTGGCACCCGCGGATGAACGCAACGCCATTTCGGGCGGATCGTTGCCCTGGCGTTCCAGGGCAGCAGCGTCGAGTACGAGGTCGATGTCGGCGGTGGCGCGTTGTTGCGGGTGCTCGCCCGCCCGCAAGCCGACCTCAGGCCGGGGAACGCCGGTATGGATCGGCATCGATGCGCGCCGGGTCGCGATCTTCGGTCGTGCGGAAGGGGCAGTGGCGGCGCGATGAACTCCTGATCCATTGCGGACGAACGCAAGCACTGGCGCAACCAGCGACGGGCCATGACGCGGCAAGAGAAAACGTTTGAGCCCGTTGCCGACCTCCCCTACGCTTTCACGACTGGCGGACCGGGACGGCGGGTGGACGATGGCATTTGTCAGGCACACGATCGACATCAACGGCTGCAAGCTCAGCTTCGCGCGCGCCGGCACGGGCGCGCCGTTGCTCTACTTGCACGGCACCGACGGGCTCGCGGAATGGCCCGCCATTCTCGATGCGCTGGCGCGAACGCTTCGACGTGATCGTGCCCGATCATCCCGGCTTCGGCGCGTCCGAGGTGCCGGCGTGGATCGATGACGTTTCCGACGTCGCCTATTGTTATCTCGACGCCATCGAGGCGCTCCGGCTCTGCCGGCGTGCACGTGGTCGGACAATCGCTCGGCGGCTGGATCGCGCTCGAAATGGCGGTGCGCTCGACCCATCGCCTGCGCAGCCTGACCTTGATCTCGGCCGCCGGCATCCACGTCAAAGGCGTGCCCAAGGCCGATATCTTCATGATCGACCCGGAGGAGCAGGCGCGCCTGGCCTACGCCGACCCGAAGAAGGGCGCGGAAGCCGCCGAGCGCGCCGGTGCCGACAAATATCAGGACCTCGCCATTCTCAACCGCATCGCCAGCGCCCGTTTCGGCTGGCAGCCGCGCTTCTTCAATCCACGGCTGGAGCGCTGGCTGCATCGGGTGAACATTCCGACCCAGATCATCTGGGGCGACGGATGATCGCATCATCCCTCCGGCCTATGCCGAGGCCTTCCACCGGCTGATCCCGGGATCGACGCTGACCATGATCCCCGATGCCGGCCACCTGCCGCACGTGGAACGGACGCCTGCGGTCGCCCAGGCAATGCAGGCCTTCCTGCGCAATTGACGGGGCGCCGCCATGAAGGTGATGGGCTTTCACCTGGTGCCTCGCGGCTTTGAATTGCCGAGGGTCGCGGTCGAGTAAGCTCTGCTGCCGCGTCGGCGCGTGACGTCCCAACCATAAGACGGTGACCAGCCGCAGATATCGGGAGAACGCCATGAGATGCCCGGTCTCGATGCTGCGCGCGGTGGTGGCGGTCGGCGTGAGCGTGGTCGCCGTATCCGTCCAGGCCGCCGAACCAGCCCTGATCGATGCTGCCAAGAAGGAAGGCGAGGTGATCTGGTACACGACCCAGATCATCGCCCAGCTCGTGCGTCCCGTGAGCGCCGCCTTCGAGAAGAAGTACGGCATCAAGGTGCGCTCGACGCGCGCCAACTCGACCGAGCTTTCGGTCAAGATCATCAACGAAAGCCGGGCGGGCAGGCCGCAATCGGACGTGTTCGACGGAACCTCGACGGTTGTGCCGCTCAAGAAGGAAGGCTTCGTGCTGCAATGGCTGCCGGATCCGGCCAAGTCCTATCCGGCGCGCGTACAAGGACCCGGAGGGTTATTGGGTCGCGAACAACCTGTTCTTCCTGACGCCGGGCTTCAACACCGCGCTCGTTCCCAAAGGAACGGAGCCGCGCAGCTACCAGGCGCTGCTCGATCCGAAATGGCGCGGCAAGATCGCCTGGAGCACGTCGCCCACGAGCTCGGGCGGCCCGGGCTTCATCGGCACCGTGTTGACCGAGATGGGGACCGAGAGCGGAATGCTCTATCTGCGCGAGCTCGCCAAGCAGAGGATCGCCAATATCGGCAGCGCCGGCGCGCGAGGTGCTCGACCAGGTCATCGCCGGCGAATATCCGCTGGCGCTGCAGATCTTCAATCATCATACCGTGATCAGCGCCAAGAAGGGCGCGCCGGTCGACTGGATCAAGATGGAGCCGGTGACCGGCACGCTGTCGGTGATCTCCGTGCACAAGAACGCGCCGCACCCCAACGCGGCGAAGCTGCTTGTCGACTTCATCACTTCGCCCGAAGGCCAGAACATCTTCCGCGACGCCGAGTACCTGCCGGCCGATCCCGCGGTGCCGGCCCTGACCCCGTCGCTCAAGCCCGACGAAGGCGGGTTCCGCACGCATTTCTTCACGCCCGAGCAGACCGAGGACAACATCGTGGCTTGGAAGAAGGTCTACGACGATCTGTTCCGATGAGGGCCTGTCCAACGCTTAAAGATGCGAGCCGTGGTGAGTGACGTCTTCAGCTGAGCTTGCGCCCGAGATCCGATCAGCCGAGAGGGATCGGCGGCATTGCCGCGCGATCCCGCGATCGCGACGCTTTGGTCCCGCCTCGCCGCTTACCAGACGCTCCTGCTTGCGGCGGTCCTGATCGTCGTGCTGGCCGCGCTGGTGCTGCCGCCGTTCGTGTTTCTGCTCAAAGCCAGCGTCGTGGACGCGCAACGCGGCGGCGAATGGAGCCTGGCTAATTTCGAAGCGGTGCTGGGAAGCCGCCGCTTCCTCGTCACCAGCGCGAACTCACTCGTGTTCGCGGCCGGCAGCGCGGTGGTTGCGCTGGCGATCGGATGGACCACCGCCTGGATCGTCGAGCGCACCAATACGCCGCTCAAGCCGCTGGCCTATCTCACCGCGATCATCTCGCTCGGCACGCCCTACATCCTTTATGTCACCGCGTGGCTGCTGCTGCTCGGCAAAGCCGGCCCGATCAATCAGCTGTACCGCACCCTTACCGGAACGTCCGATGTTCTGATCAACGTCTATTCCATGCCCGGCATGATCATGGTCGAGGGCTTCCTGTGGTCGCCGCTGGCGTTTCTCCTGGTGGGCGCGACGCTGCGCAACGCCAATCCCGAGTTGGAGGAAGCCGCGCGCGTGAGCGGCGCCGGCACCTGGATGACCATCCGGCGGGTGACCTTACGGCTCTCGCTGCCGTCCATTCTGGCGCTGGCGATGCTGGTCTTCATCCGCGCCATCGAGGCGTTCGAGGTGCCTGCGCTGGTCGGGCTGCCCGGCCGCATCTCCGTTCTGACCACCGACATCTACGGCAACATGGTGGCCCAGGCGCCGCCCGATATCGGCGGCGCCAGCGCACTCTCGGTCCTGATGCTCGCGCTGGTGCTGGTCCTGCTCGCCATCTACGGCCGCCTGTCGCGGCACGCGGAGAGATCTCGCGACCATCACCGGCAAGGGCTTTCGGCCGCGACCGTTCGACCTCGGGCGGCTGCGCTATCTGGCGGCGGGGATTCTCGTGCTCAATTTCCTGCTGCTGCTGGCCGTGCCGATCGCGATGCTCGCCTGGGTGTCGCTGCTGCCGTTCTATCAGCCGATCAGCACGGCGGCGCTCGCCCTGGTCACGCTCGACAATTATCGCACCGTGTTCTCGCCCGATCATGTCGGACTGATCGCCAACACGCTGCTTGTCGGCGGTGGCGACCGCAACCCTGGCGGTGGCGCTCACCTTCCTGGCGGCATGGCTGGCGGTGCGGCGGGCGCCGGGAGGCTGGGTGGTCGAGCGACTGGCCACCATCCCGCTGGTCTTTCCGGGCCTCATTCTCGGCATCGCGGTGATGCAGCTCTTTCTGCACCTGCCGATCCCGCTGTACGGCACGCTGGGAATCCTGATCTGGGCGTTCGTCATCAACTACCTGCCCTATGGAATGCGCTACAGCGCCGCCGGCATGCTGCAGATCCATCGCGAGCTCGAAGAGTCGGCGGAGATGTGCGGCGCCTCCCCTTCGATGCGGCTGCGCCGCATCGTTGCGCCCTTGCTCGCGCCGGCCTTGCTCGCGGGCTGGTTGTTCATTTTTCTGATGGCCGCGCGGGTGTTGTCGCTGGCGATCTTGCTCTCGGGACCGCGCTCGCAGACCATGGCAGTGACGTTGTTCGATCTTTGGACCAACGGTCAGGGCACCGAGCTTGCGGCGCTCGGGCTGATATGGTCCATGCTGATGGCGATGATCGCCGCGGTATTCTACCTCCTGGCACGCCGCCCGCCGCGAGTGCGCTCGCTCGAACGTGAATGCGCGCCGACACGGTGCGATTGAATCAACCCAAGGAGACATCCCGTGACAACCAAGAAATACGAGACGGTCCTGATCGAGAAGCAGGACGGCATCACCTGGCTGATCATGAACCGGCCGGACAAGCGCAACGCCATGAGCCCGCAGCTCCACCTCGACATGGACGACGCGCTCGACGAACTGTCGGGCGATCCGGAGACGCAGGTGCTCGTGCTCACCGGCGCCGGCGAGGCGTTCTGCGCCGGACAGGACATCAAGCTCTATTTCCGCGGCGGCGACGCCGATCCGAAGCGTGCGCGCGGCAAGGCGAGCCGCGCCTCCAACCAGTGGCGCTGGCAGCGGCTGTCGACCTTCCCGGAGCCGACCATCGCCATGATCAACGGCTACTGCTTCGGCGGCGGCTTCACCCAGGTGTGCGCCTGCGATCTCGCGGTCGCGGCGGATGAAGCGGTGTTCGGCCTCTCCGAGGTGAACTGGGGCATCCTGCCGGGCGGCATCGTGTCGTGGAATGTCGCGCAGACGCTGAACATGCGCGACGGCATGTATTACGCGCTCACCGGCGACACCTTCGACGGCAAGAAGGCGAAGGAGATCGGCTTCGTCAACTTCTCCTATCCCAAGGCGACGCTGAAGGAGGAGACCATCAAGCTTGCGAAGAAGCTGATGGAGAAGAGCCCGCCGTGCTGCGCTACACCAAGGAAGCGCTGCGCGCGGTGCGCTTCATGAACGAGCCGCAGGCGTCGGACTATCTCAACGCCAAGAGCGACGCGCTGCGCTTTGTCGACAAGGAGGACAGCCGCAGCCAGGGCATGAAGCAGTTCCTGGACGACAAGAGCTATCGGCCCGGCTTCGGCGCCTTCAAGCGCCAGAAGGCGAAGCAGGCGTAGGAACCGCCAATCGCGTCTCTCGCGGGTGGCGCTCAAGCGGTCATCTTGAGCGCGTGCCCGCCGTCATCTCGCTCGCACTCACAGTGGACGGTCGGCACGGCGCGCTTGCAGCCGCGGGTCGTCGAAGCTTCACGGCGTGCGCGCCTTTGCCCGCCGTCGCCCTTCGAGGCTCGCACACGGCCAAGCTTGCGCAGGTTGCGTAGACTTGACCGCGTGCTCGCACCTCAGGGTGACGGAGCGAGATGTGCCTGTGGCCAAGGCGATCATCCCCGACACTCGGCCGCCAGCGTTCGAAGCGCCGCTCGATCAGGCGCAGCAATTCGGTCATGACGATGCCGGCGGCGGCGATGATGATGATGCCGACCATCACCTTGTCGGTCTGGAAGCGTGCGCCCGCCGTCGCGATCAAGAAGCCGAGCCCGTGGGTGGCGCCGTACATCTCGCCGACCACGATGCCGACCAGCGCGTGTCCGAGCCCGAGCCGCAGGCCGGTCAGCAGCAGCGGCACCGACGACGGCAGCACCACGGTCAGGAACATCTGCCAGTCGTTGGAGCCGAACGAGCGCGCGACCTTGACGAAGTCGCGCGTTCACGGTGCGCACGCCGGTGATGGTGTTCACCAGGATCGGGAAGATCGCGCCAAGGAACACGATGGCGATCTTGGACATCAGGCCGATGCCGAACCAGATCATGACCAGCGGCAGAAGCGCGATGCGCGGCGTGGCGTAGAGCGCGGACACGAACGGATCGAGCACGGCGTCGACCCGGCTGTACCAGCCCATCAGGATGCCGAGCGGCACGCCGATGATGATGGCGGCGCCGTAGCCGACGACGAACTCGAAGCCCGACACCTGCATGTCGACGAGAATGCTGCCGTCGGCGAACATCTCGATGGCCGGTGCGCACGATCCGGCTCGGCGAGCTGGTGAACAGCGGGTTGACCCAGCCCAGGTCCACCGACGCTTCCCAGAACGACAGGAACACCAGCATGGAGATCGTGCCGAGCAGCGCGTGTTCGTGCCGCGCCCAGAACGATTTCGGCGGCGGCGCGTCCTCATCCTGCGGCGGTCGCGCGTGGGCGTCTCGAGCGCCGGCCTCATGCCTGGAGGCCCAGGCTGCGCACGCTCCGCGGCGCGGGGCCGATCGAGGCTCGTCATGGGCGCTCCATGTTCATGCCACCGTCAGCATGCCGGTCTTTTGCGCTTCCTGCTCGATCAGCCGCCAAATGCGCTGCTCGAGCTCCAGAAACGGCGGCTTGATGCTTGACCGCCAGCGAACGTTCCGCCGGCAGGTCGACGGTGATGACGTCCTTGATGCGCGGCGGGCCGCGCCGAGAACACGACCACGCGATCGGACAGGAACACGGCTTCGTTGATCTGATGGGTGACGAACAGCGCGGTGGTCTTCGCGCGCGCGCGAGAATCTTCAGCAGCTCGACCTGCATGAATTCGCGGGTCTGGGCGTCGAGCGCCGCGAACGGCTCATCGAGCAGAAGCAGCTGCGGTTCCATCACCAGAGCGCGCGCGATGTTGACGCGCTGGCGCATTCCGCCGGACAGCTCGTGCGGGTAGTGATCGGCAAAACCGGTGAGGCCGACCAGCTCGACCAAGGCCAGCGCGCGCTCCCTGCGCTCGGCCTTGGCGAGCTTGCCCTGCAGGTCGAGGCCGTACATCACGTTTGTCGCGCACGGTGCGCCAGGGAAACAGGCTGTCGTGCTGAAACACCATGGCCCGGTCGGGCCCCGGCCCGTTCACCGCTCGGCCGTCGACCAGGATCTCGCCGGTGGTCACCCGGATAAGGCCATCGACCGCATTGAGGAAGGTCGACTTGCCGCAGCCGGACGGTCCGACGATGGAGACGAGCTCGCCGTCGAACACCGTCGAAGTCGAGGTCGCGCAGGACCGGGAGCGATTTCCGGGTTCGTTCGTTGTAAAGGTCGAGCGAAACGCCGCGCACGTCCAGCTTCGCTCGGCGCAACGCCCCCATCACATGCCCGTCAGTTCGTCGTCCGCAGTTGCTTGAAGAAGCCTTCGCGCTCGAGCGTGTCGAGCATGCCCGTATCCACGAATTGCTCGGGTTTCATCGCGGCGGCCTTGGCTTCCCGCTTGGCGATCTCCTTGAGCACGAGCCCGACGCCGGGAAGCGACGGCTTGAGATCATCGGGATAAACCTTGACGCATAGGCGTCGTACGCCGCCTTCGCGTTCTCCGCGTCCTTCACGTCGAGGAATTTCTGCGAGAGCGGGATGGCCACCGACGGATTGGCCTTGTACTCGTGCACCGCCGTCGCCATCGCCATCAAGAATTTCTTCACCACCTCCGGCCGGCTCTTGAGAAAGCTGCGGCTCGTCACATACGACGTGTTCGGATAGTCGCCCGCAATATCGGTCACATCGACCATGCACGTGAAAGCCGTGCCGTGAAAGCTCCGCGGTGTCGGGATATTGCTCCATGGTGCCGGCGATCTGACCGCTCATCGCCGCGGCGATGCGCGTGGCGGCGCCGCCGAGCTGCAGCACCTTCACGTCGGCGCGCGTCAGCTTGAGGTGGGCGAGCGCGAAATCCGCGGCCGTGTCGGTCGAGGAGCCGTAGCGGCTGATCGCGACGCTCTGGCCCTTGAGCTGGTCGGGCCTGGTGATCGAGGTCTTGACCACGAGCTGGAACGGCAGCTTGTTCGAGATGCCGCCGATGATGACCACATCGGCGCCTTGCACCGCGGCCGAGAGCGCCGGCGTGTAGCCGTTCTGCGCGATGTCGACCGAGCCGCCGACCACGGCCTGGGTGAGCATGGAGCCGCCGTCGATGAAGATCAGGCGCGATATCGAGGCCGAACTTCTTGAAGATGCCCTGCTTGTCGGCATAGATCAGCGGCCCCGACGTCATGGAGAAGCCGTCATAGGCGACGCGGACCTTGGTCAGGCCCTGCTGCGCGGCGGCCGGCGCTGCGATGAGCGCCGTCATGGCAGCCAGAAGGGCTAACCGTTGCATGTTCCGACGGCCTCCATCCGTCATGCCCGGGCGTGTCCCGGGCATCCATCTTCTTGCGAACAGGATGGATTGCCGGGTCAAGCCCGGCAGTGACGCCCCATCTGGAGCCCTGCTTGCGTCTGCGCTTGCAACCCGGCGTAGGAACATCACGACAGCAGCGCTTTCATCTTGTCCTGATTGATGGATTTCATCAGCTGATCGACCAACGCCGGCGAGCGGCATCGGCACCTTGGCGTCCTGCGCCAGATCCAGCGCCACATCCATGTCCTTCTCCGCCCATTTACCAGTGCTCTTGCCCCAGCGGGAGAGCGACCAATTGGCGCCGCTGCCGTGGCCCAGCGCCTCGATCAGGCGCGGGATGTCGGCGCCGAGCGTCTTGGCGAGCGTGAGCGATCTCGAAGTTTGCCGCCATGCACGCCCACAACAGCATGTTGTTGATGGTCTTGGCGATCTGACCCGTGCCTACGGGACCAAGGTGGAGCACGCGGGCGCTGAACGCCGCCAGCACCGGCCGCGCGCGGGCCAGCCAGCGCTCTTCGCCGCCGACATAGCAGGTCACGGTGCCGTTGTTGGCCGCCTCCTGTCCCAGCACGACCGGGCAGTCGAGCACGCCGATTCCGTGCGCTGCGGCGATTTCCTCCATGCGCCGGCAGGTCTCGGGCGCGCAGGAACTGGCGATGCAGATGACCGGAGCCGGGCTGGAGACGATCAAGAAGGCCGGATTGCGCGACGACCTCGTCCACCTGCTGATCGTTCGCCACCATGACGATCACCACCTCGGCGTGATCGCCGACCTGCGCCGGCGAAAGGCACGTTGTCGCGCCTTGCTCGACCGCCCGGCGCATGGCGTCCACGTCGACGTCGTAGCCGGTGACGTCGAAGCCCTTGCTCGCCATGTGGCGCGCCATCTGCAGGCCCATGGCGCCGAGGCCGATCACCCCGGTGCGTCTTCACCGCTTTGGTCTCCGTTCGTCCATGGTCCAGTCTCGATGACACGGATCATTGCCGTCGTCGCGCGTGACGCCGGGGTTTCCGCATGTCCGCCCGCCGTCGCGCCGTCGCCGCCTCGTCGACCACCCACGACGTGTCCCGCTGCTCCAGCACGACGCCGTAGTCGCGCTCGGCCGCCTCCCGCGAGACCGCTCCTTCCCGCACATCGGCGAGCACGCGTTCAGGGTCGCGCGCGAGCGGATCGCCATGCCCGCCGCCGCCCGGCGTGTCGAGCCGGAAGATGTCGCCCGCCCGCAGCGGATAGTCGGCGTAGCGGGTCGGCAGGCGCTTGGCCTCCTCGGTCGTCCGGGTTGATCCAGATATCGCCGGTGCGACCGACGCTGCCGCCGGCGCAGCCGTTCGGCGGAATGATGTGCTTCATGGAGCGGATCGAGAAGCGGGCATCCGCGAGATTGAGATATTCCCGGCGGATGCCGAGACCGCCGCGGAACTCGCCGGCGCCGCCGGAATCCGACGATCAGCTCGAAGCGCGCGATGCGGGTGGGAAATTCGCTCTCGATGATCTCGATCGGCGCGATCTTGGCGTTGCTCTGGTTGACGGTGATCCCGGACGCGCCGTCCTTGCTGGCGCGCGCGCCGGCGCCGCCGGCGATGATCTCGTACTGCACGTAGCCCTTGCCGGTATAGGTGCTGCGGCCGCCGAGAATGATGGAGCGGCTGCCGCTGCCGTCGGCGCGCACCTTGCCGGGCACGATGTGGCTCATGGCGTCGAAGATGGCGTCGACCAGCGCATGGATGGTCGGATTGTAGGTGTTGACCGGCGCGGGAAGCGCGGGTTGAGCACGCTGCCGTCGCGCGCCGTCATGGCGAAGCCGCGCAGCAGGCCGCTCGACACGTACATGTTCGGGTCGATCAACGAGATCAGCGCATAGGCGCAGGCCGCCTGCACCAGCGGCGGGCGGATATTGGCGGGCCCTTTGGTCTGGTCGGCCGAGCCGCTGAAATCGAAATGCAGCCGGTCGGCCTGCTTGTCGACGACGACATGGATGCGCACCGGCTGTTCCAGATCCACGCCGTCATCGTCGACGAACCGCTCCGCCTCGAAGCGGCCGTCCGCCCATTCCGCAATCGCCGCCTTGAGCTTTGCTTCCGACATCTCCAGCAGGCGGTCGAAGCAGGCGAGGATCTTTTCCTGGCCGAATTTGCCGACCAGCTCGTTGAGGCGCTTCTCGCCCAGCCGGTCGGCGCCGAGCTGCCCGCGGATGTCGCCGAGCACCAGTTCCGGGCGTGCGGCTGTTGGCGCCGATGAGCCGCTCGATGTCGGCTGATGGGCCGATAGCGCGCTTTGGTAGCGCACGGCCGGCAGGTGCAGGCCTTCGTTGAAAATCTCCCGCGCCTGGCCGGAGCAGCTTCCCGGCACCGGGCCGCCGATGTCGCTCTTGTGCGCGATCGAGCCGCAGAAGCCGAACAGCTCGTCGCCGACGAAGACCGGCGTGATCACCGCGACGTCCGGCGCGTGCGGGCTGCCGCCGTGATAGGGATGGTTGATGATGAACGCGTCGCCCGGCGCGATGCCGTCGCCGAAACGCATCGATGACCGCGGCGGTGCAGGCGGGAAATGCGCCGATATGCAGCGGCAGCACCACGTGCTGCGCCACCACCTCGCCCTTGGCGTTCATCAGCGCGCAGGAGGCATCCTGCGACTCCCGCACGATGGTGGAGAAGCCGGTGCGGAACAGCGAGTTCTGCATCTCCTGCACGATGCCGGAGAGGCTCGCCTTCACCACTTCGAGATCGACCGCGTCGATGATCATTCGGCTTACTCTACCAGCTTTCAGTCGCAGCGTGGGCAAAGGCGCGCGGCACGCTGCCGAATCAGCAGCAATCGCTCGTTCGCGCACGGAACTGATCGTTCGTTCAGGAGTCACAGCACATGCGCGCCTTTGCCACCCTACCGCGTTCCGTTGCTACGTCACGATCAGGTTCTTCCATTCATCCACGCGCGCCGTCTGGCCGGGGCAGATCACGGTCGTGCAATCGAACTGGTCGAGGATCGCCGGTCCGGCGACCGTCAAGCCGACATCGAGCCGCTCGCGCTGATAGACCGGGCAGTCGAGCTCCCTGCCATCGAAGCGCACGCGCCGCATCTCGCGCCGCGCATCCGCCAAGCGTCGTGCCCGCCGGCTTGAATTTCGGCATCTCGACCGGCGGTACGAGACCGATGCCGCGCACGCGATAGGAAACGATCTCGACCGGTTCCTCGCGGCGCCATGTGGCCGAACATCGCTCTGGTGCTGTTGGTCGAAGGTGGCGCGGAGCTGTTTCAAATCCGCTTCCTGCAGCGGCTGGACGGGGCAGGGGACGGCGATCTCGTATCCCTGACCGGCATAGCGCATATCGAGCGCGCGCTCGATGCGGATGTGATCTGCCGCAGAAGCCATCATCGCGCAACTCCTCGAGCGCCTGCGCCACCATCCGCTCGAACATGCCGTTCACGTCCGCCGGCGTGACCTCGCTCAGCGGCGTGAGCTTCGAGCGGATGTAGTCGTGCTTGACGTCGGACATCAGCAGGCCGATGGCCGAGAACACGCCGGGATAAAGCGGCACGATCACGCCCGCCATGCCGAGGTCGCGGGCGATGCGGCCGGCATGCAGCGGTCCCGCCCCGCCGAAGGCGAGCAGCATGAAATCGCGCAGGTCATGGCCGCGCATGGTGGAAATCGCCTTGATCGCCTCTTCCATCTTCACGTCGATGACGCGGACGATGCCCTCCGCCGCTTCGGCGACGTCGAGGCCGAGCGGCTCGGCCACCGCGGCCTCGATCGCGGCACGCGCCTTGGCGGCATCGAGCCGCATTCGCCCGCCGAGAAAGTTGTCTTCGCCGAGATAGCCGAGCACCAGATTGCAGTCGGTGATGGTCGGCGCCTCGCCGCCGCGGCCGTAGCAGGCCGGTCCCGGCACTGCGCCCGCGCTTTGCGGCCCGACCTGGAGCACGCCGAAGCGGTCGACCGTCGCGACCGTGCCGCCGCCGGCGCTCACCGTGTTGATGTCCAGCATCGGCACGGCGAGATCGCGTCCTTCGATCTTTCCGCGGCTCGACAGCAGCGGCTCGCCGTCCCTGATCAGCGCGACGTCGCAGGAGGTCCCGCCCATGTCGAAGGTGATGATGTTGGCGGATCCGCTCATGCCGCAGGCGAGCACGCCGGCCGTGACGCCGCCGGCCGGCCCCGACAGCACCGTGGTGACGGCGCGGCGGGCGGCGGCGGCAAATGTCGCCATGCCGCCATTCGACTGCATGATGTATTTCTGCCGCGTGGCGATGCCGGCGCCGGCGAGGCGGCGGTCGAGTTGCGCGATGTAGCGCGCCAGGATCGGCTGCAGGTAGGCGTTGATGACGGTCGTGCTCAGCCGGTAGTACTCGCGGATCTGCGGCAGCACCTCGCACGAAAGCGAGACGCTGCAGTCCGGGAATCTCCTCGAGAACGATGTCGCGCACGCGCGCCTCGTGCTCGGGATGCAGGAACGAGAATAAGCAGGCATACCGCGATCGACTCGATGTTCTGCGCCTTGAGCGCACGCACGGTATCGCGCAGCGCCGTCTCGTCGAGCGGGCGCAGCACGTTGCCGCGGAAATCGATCCGCTCCTTCACCTCGCCGGTGAGGCGCGCAGGCACCAGCGGCGCCGGCTTGTCGTACATGACGTCGAAGATCGCCGTGCCGTAGGGGCGGGCCTGCTCGCCCACGGGATAGATGCCGCGAAATCCCTCCGTCACCAGCAAAGCCGGTCCGGACGCCCTTGCCTTCGAGCAGCGCGTTGGTTCCCACCGTGGTGCCGTGGCAGAAATAGCCGATTTCGTCCGCGCTCGGTGACGCTCGCCAAAAGGGCTTCGAGCCCGGCGAGGATCGCGCGCGACGGATCATCGGGCGTCGAGGGCAATCTTCGCGATCGATATTTCGCCGGTCTGCTCGTTGAGATGGACGAAATCCGAGAATGTGCCGCCGGTATCGACGGTGACGCGGTAACGAGCCATGCGATGATCGGATTCCACGCGAGCGAACAGCGGCAGGCTATAAGGACATGGCGCCTTGCCCGCGTCAAAGGACATTATCCACTGCGGGTCGCAACCCGGCCGCAGCGGTGCGAGCAGGAGGACGACTTGGACAGCGCCGATTTCGATGCGCTCGAGGAGAAGGCCCGCGCCGGGCTCTCGCCTGCCGCCTATGCCTTTGCGGCGGCGGGGGCCGACGACGAGATCACGCGTCGCCGACGAACATCGCGGCGTGGCGGCGTGCTGCGCTTGCGCCCGCGCGTGCTCAACGACGTCACCCAGGTCGATACCAGCGTCAGCATCTTGGGGTCCGGTGCGACACTCCGATCATGGTCGCCCCGTTCGGGCGCCACAAGCTGTTTCATCCCGAAGGCGAGCGGGCCACCGCGCGCGGCGCGGCCGCGGCCGGCGCCGTCTTCGTTCTGCCGACCACATCGACGGTCAGCATCGAAGACGTGGCGAGCCGAGCCCGGCAGCGCGCCGCGCTGGTTCCAGCTCTATCTGCCGCCCGAACGCGCGTTGGCGGAGAATTTGATCGACCGCGCGGCGGCGGCGGGATTTCGCGCGGTCGTGCTCACGGTCGACCAGCCGGTCTACGGTTCGAGCCCGCGGGCGGCGCGCGCGCCGCTGACGGCGTCGCCGGACATTCGCAACGCCAATCTGCCGGGCCAGCCCATCGCGCAGACATTCCTACAAGGCGGGCCACACCGGCTCGGTGACGTTTCCGGCGACCTGGCGCGACCTCGAATGGCTGGTGCGGCGTTCGGCCGTGGACGTCGTGGTGAAGGGCGTCCTGCGCGGCGACGATGCCGTGCGCTGCCTCGAAGCCGGGGCAAAGGCGATCATCGTCTCGAACCACGGCGGCCGCCATCTCGACGGCACCGTCGCGACCGGTGATGCGCCTGACGGAGATCGCCGATGCGGTCGCCGGCAGGGCGGAGCTCTATGTGGACGGCGGCATCCGCCGCGGCACCGACATCGTCAAGGCGCTCGCGCTCGGCGCCCGCGCGGTGCTGGTGGCACGCCCCGTGATCTGGGGGCTTGCGCTCGACGGCGCCGAGGGCGTGCGCGCCGTGCTCGACCATCTGCGCGTTGAACTCGTCCGCGCCATGGCGCTGTGCGGGGCCGCCCGGCTTGACCAGATCAGCAATGACCTCGTGGCCAAGCAGTGATTTGCGGGCGATGACGGCGGAGAATGCTGTTGTAATCAGCCTTCGATCGAGATGACATAGCGGCAGACAGAATACGTCGGAGGGGAAATGGCCCAGCAGACCGCCGCACAACAAGCAACCAGCAGGGTAGCGCCGATGTTCCACGCGTTCAGGCGGCTGCGCTGACGGCATTCATCAAGCGGGCCTTCGAAGCCGCCGGCCTCCTCGCAAGCGACGCGGACATCCTCGCCGGCCTCATGGTCGAAGCCGATTTGCGCGGCAGCGATACCCATGGGGTGATCCGCCTCCCGCTTTATCTGCGCCGCCTGAAGGCCGGCGGCGTCAACCCGCGTCCGAATATCCGCATCGCTGCGGGAAAAGCCGGCAACCGCGCTGGTCGACGGCGACAATGGCATGGGTCATCTGGTCATGCGCTTTGCAGCCATGACCGCGATCGAGAAGGCCAGGCATGCTGGCGTCGGCTGGGTGGGTGCGCGCATGAGCAACCATGCGGGTCCGGCCGCGCTCTACGCCATGATGCCGCTCGCCCATGACATGATCGGGCTCTATCTCGCGGTCGGCAGCAACAACCATCTGCCGCCCTGGGGCTCGACCGAGAATCTGCTCGGCACCAATCCCATCGCCATCGCTATTCCGGCCGAGGAAGAGCCGCCGATCGTGCTCGACATGGCGCCGACGGTCGCGGCCTTCGGCAAGGTTCGCCTCAAGATGCAGCGCGGCGAGGAGATGCCGGTCGGCTGGATGATCGACCGCAACGGCAAGCCGCTCACCGATCCCAAGCACGCGGAAGAAGGCCTGTTGCTCCCGATCGGCGATTACAAGGGTTACGGGCTCAGCCTGATCATCGGGCTTCTCGCCGGGACGCTCAATGGAGCGGCGTTCGGACGCGAGGTCATCGATTTCGTCAAAGAGCCGGGCAACGCGACCAATACCGGCCATGCCATCGTCGCGGTATCGGTCGAAGCCTTCGCGCCGGCGGCGGCATTCAAGCGTCACGTCGATGCCGCGATCCGGACGATGCGCGGCGCCGAACGTCTGCCCGGCGTCGAGCGCGTCTGGTTGCCCGGCGAGCAGAGCCATCAAAAGCGGCAGGATCGCACCACGAACGGCATTCCCATGCCCACGCCGTTGCGCAACAGCCTCGATACCGCGGCCCGCGATCTCGGCATCTCGCCGCTTGATTGACGTGACGCGAGCGACCGCCGCGCACTGTCATCGCCCGCGCAGACGGCGCGATGCAGCAAGGACCGGCGTTGCGAGCGGAAATCCGCGTCGATGACCGGGGTCCGTGTTCCTGGACGCAAGCTGTCGCCGGCATGACACCACGAGGAGGCCTGACATCGTGAGGTACCCCTGCAATGTCTGAACGTCTTCAAGTCGGGGTCATCGGCATCGGCCTGCTCGGTCAGGCGTTTGTGCATCGCCTGCGGGCGCCGGCTTTGAGGTCGTGGGCTTCGATGTGGATCCCGCCAAGACTGACCAAGCTCGCGGATCTCGGCGGCCATGCTGCGCTGTCCGTCGCCGATCTTGCGCAGGCGCTGCGATCCCATTGTTCTGGCGGTGTTCAGCACCGATCAGGTCGAGGCAGTCGTCGAAAGCGAATTGTTGCCTGCATTGGGCGAGGGCTCCGGGAAAATTGTGCTGTGCGCCAGCACGTGCGACCCCGAACGCATCGCTGCCCTGGGTCAGCGCGTTGCCACGCGCGGGCTGCGCCTTCTGGAAACCCCGGTCTCCGGCGCGAGCGGACAGGTGAGCCGCGGCGAGGGCGTCGGGCTGATCGGCGGTGATCCGCACGTCGTCGCCGCAGTGGAGCCGGTCCTGCGCGCAATGTTTCCGACCTATTTCCATATCGGCGAGATCGGAGACGGCGGGCGCGCCAAGCTCGCCGTCAATCTCATCCTCGGGCTCAACCGACTGGCCGTGGCGGAGGGTCTGGTATTTGCGGAGCGACTGGGCCTCGATCCCGAGGCCTTTCTCAAGGTGGCCCGCAGCTCGGCCGCCTATTCGCAGGTCATGGATATCAAGGGTGCGAAGATGATCCGCGGCGAGTTCGCCGCCGAGGGCCGCATCAGCCAACACCTCAAGGACGTGCACCTCATGCTGGAGCAGGCCGAGCGCGTAAAGCAGCAGCTTCCGCTGCTCGAGATCCATGCGGATGTGCTGGAAGCCTGCGTGCGGCACGGGGAAGCGGACCTCGACAACAGTGCTGTGATCAAAGAGATAAGGCGGCGTACGCGGCCCTGATGGGGTTCATTTGCCGGCGCGTAGGAAGATGGATGCGCGGGTCAGGCCCGCGCATGACGCCGCAACGGATGCAAGCGCGGAGGTCCCATGACTGACGGAGAGGTGCGCTACAGCCGGGATGGCGCGATCGCCACGGTGATCTTCGATCGGCCAGCGGCACGCAACGCCATGACCTGGCGAATGTACGAGCAGCTCGGCGAGGCGTGCGCGCGCATCCGCAGCGACGATGGGCTGCGCGTTGCCGTGTTTCGCGGCGCCGGCGGCAAGTCCTTCATTGCCGGCACCGATATCGCGCAATTCCAGGCCTTCGACAGCGGTGAGGACGGCATCGCCTACGAGGCGAAAATGGAAGATTACATCGGCGGCGTGGAAGTCCTGCCGGTGCCGACGCTCGCGGTGATCGAAGGATTTGCCATCGGGGGCGGCCTCGCCATCGCGGCGGCGTGCGATCTTCGCATCGCAACGCCCAACTCGCGTTTCGGCGTTCCGATCGCGCGCACCTTGGGCAATTGCCTCTCGATCGCGAATTACGCACGGCTGGTGGCGGGACTCGGAGCTTCGCGCGCCAAGCGGATGCTGCTGCTGGCGGAGAATCTTTCAGCAGAGGAGGCGCTGGCAGGCGGCTTCCTCAGCGAGATCGTGGAGCCGCCGGACCTCGACCGGCGTGTCGCCGAATTGAGCTCACGCCTCGCCCACCATGCGCCGCTGACGATGCGGGTGAGCAAGGAGGCGATCCGCCGCATTCTCCATGCGGGGCTGCCGGACGGCGATGATCTCGTCCGGACGTGTTACGGCAGCGAGGACTTTCGCAGCGGGGTCAACGCGTTCGTGGAGAAGCGCGAGCCCGCATGGACGGGGAGCTGACGTATCCGGGCACCGTCGTGAGGGCCCTTCCAACGCGAACGTATCCGCGTCATCCGCGTGAATCTTGTCAAAGCCCGCGGCGTCGTGGTTACTGCGGCATCCGTTTGCGCGCATGATGGCGAGAAAAGCAAAGGCGGAGTTTCACCCGACGTGTGGTGATTCGGAGCAAGGCACACATGGTCCCGTTCGACAAGCAGAGCGTCACGGTGGTCCGGCAGAGCAAGGTCGGTGTCGATACCACCTACGAGCCGCCGTTGCGGGTAGGATTCGGCATCAGCGACAAGACCGTCGATCTGGCCAATGCGGTGATGGGGCGCACGGTGCTGGTGCCTGGCGCCGGGCCGAATCCGACCCATTACCACGCCAACAACGACGTCTGCTGGTACATCATGTCCGGCAGCATCAGGTGTATCCAGGCGCGTAGCGATTGCAGCGAGCGCAAGGAGATCATCCTGGAGGCCGGTGATTTCGTCTATATCCCGAGCGGCGCCATCCACGTCATCGCCAACGCCTCGCAGACCGAGGAGGCCTCGCTGATCTTCTGCTATATCGGCGTGCCCAACGTGGAAGCGTCCGGCAACGTATGGTTGACCAAGGAGCACGACGCCTTCGTGGCGCCAAGCCGGAGCAGCGGGCGTTCAGCGACGCACGGACCTTGAGCGACAGGACATCAATGGATCAAGACATGATCGACGCGCATCATCACTTCTGGTGGACCGGCCGGCACGCTTATACGTGGCCCGATCCGGTCGGTGATCGCTTTGCGCGCGACTTCACGCCGGACGATCTGCGCCCCGAGCTTGCGCGCGCCGGCGTCAAGGGAACGGTCCTGATCCAGGTTCTGCATCAGGTCGGCGGCGAGACCGAGGAGTGTCTCGATCTCAGCAAGGAGGTCGATTTCGTGCGCGGCGTCGTCGGCTGGCTGCCGCTCGCCGACCCGGACGCCACGTCACGCGCGATCGAGCGGCTGAGCGCGCGCGGCGGCAAGCTTGTCGGCGTGCGCCATCTCATCAGCAACGAGCCGGATCCGCGCTGGCTGCTGCAGGACGGCGTGCTCGAATCGCTCAAGCTCCTGGCCGCGGCAAAGCTCGCTTTCGACGCCATCCCGGTCAACACCGCGCAATTCGAATCGGTGCTCGAGGTGACGCGGCGGCTGCCCGAGCTCAAGATCGTGATCAATCATCTCGGCCGTCCGCCGCTTCCGGAGCAGGGCTGGGAGCCATGGGCCACGCAGATCGCCCGCGCCGCCGAGCACCGCAACGTATCGATGAAGCTCTCGATCGGCCTCGACATCATCATGCGCTGGCGCTGGTCGACGGACGCCGTGCGCCGTTATTCCGATCACGTGCTCGACCTGTTCAGCCCCGACCGGGTCATGGCGGCGAGCAACTGGCCGGTGATCCTGCTCGGCGCGAGCTACGCGGAAACCTGGAACGGCATCACCGACCTGGTCGCGGAGCTTTCCGCCGAAGAGCGCCGCGCGGTGCTCGGCGCCACGGCGAAGCGCATATACGGGCTGTGAGGAGTGGTCGTGGGCTTGATGCCCGCCTACGCGGGCATCACAGCGGCGTCTTGCACGCACGCGCACCGGTTTACTACCGTTGCGCGGTGAAAATCGCCTTCGGGATCATGCCGTGGATGCCCTTGGTGCCGTCCACCACCTGCGTGACGTGATAATCCACCGCCACGCTCGCGATCATGTAGGCTTCCTCGCGCGTCAGGTGCGGGAAGCGCTTGGTGATGAAGTCGATGGTCTCGCGCACCGCGATCTTCATCGCATCTTCGAGATTGGGATGAAGTCCCATGACGATCCAGTGCGTGGGGGTCTCGGCACGCGGCCAGACCAGCTTCATGTCCTTGCGCACGATGAACTGGAATTTGCCCCGCAATCCGGTCTCGATCGCGGTCAGATCCACCTCGCCGTGACCTTGCGCGGCGTGGGCGTCGCCGGCCGAGAACAGCGCGCCCGATGCCTGCACCGGCATGAACAGGGTGGTGCCAGCGATCAGGTCCTTGTTGTCCATGTTGCCGGAATGGACGCCGGGCGGGCCGCTGCTGATGCGGCCCATCGACGGATCCGGCGCCAGACCCATGGTGCCGAAGAACGGCTTGTCAACCGGCACCACCACGCCCTTGGCCACCTCGGCGGTCTTGGCCTGGCGGTTGATCGGAATGATGCGCGACCATATCGCGGTGAATTCGTCGGGCAGCGCGCCGGTATAGGGCCGCTGGCGGTTGTAGCCCCAGTCGAGCGCGAGGCCGATATCGAGGATTCTCACTTCCAGGACGTCGCCGGGCTCCGCGCCGCGGATTTCGATCGGCCCGGTCAAGATGTGCGGGCCGGGACCGCGGTCCTTCACCTCGCCGTAGATGTCGCGCTGGTATTGCGGGACGGCGCTGGGCGGGACGACGCCGGATTGATCCACGACGGACGGGACGACCGATGCCGCGCTTTCGATGGTGACGATGTCGCCGGAATCGATGGTCAGCACCGGCTTCACGGTGGCGAGAAAGTACCCGATGTGCACCGTCTTCGGGCTGGGCATGAGCGTGTGCTCGGCGGCACGCGCCGCGGAGACGCCCGCCGCGGTGACGAACAACAGCGCGCACGCGATGGTGCTTGACGCATGCAGGTTGCGGACACGGCGGACCGGCGAGGGGGCGAGCATCAAGATCTCCTCGAGGCAAAATAAAGCGGACGCGGAAAGCGTATGGCCAACGGTCGATGATGTAAATGATGGAGAAATTCAGCGCGCCACGGCGCGTGGAGCGGCTTGCCAGTCGACGCCCAGCGCAGCAGTGGTGGGAAAGATCAAAGACTTGATGACGACCGGGACCGCGCCGGAGTTCGGCAGCATCGCGCCAATGTCGATATAGTCGAATTCCTTGAGCTCGAGGCCGTCGATCGAGACGATGGCGTTGTCGAACTGCATTTCCTCGCGCAGATGAATCCCCATGAGGCCGCCTACGTCGCCGTCTCCCGGCCAGTACCAGCGGATGGCCCTCGGCGAGCACAGTCGCCAGCCCGTCGACCACGCCCTGGCAGAATCCGTCGAGGCGCCGGAACGTCGCCGAGCCGCGCCATGGCACGAAGACCGCCACCGGCGTATCGCCGTCGCCGAGATCGAGGCGCTTGATCACCACCTGGATCGCCTCCGCCACCGCCACGGAGTCGATTTCGTCGCCGTCGAGCGCGAAGGCTGGGTGCGATCACCGGCACATTGCGCAGCGGCAAACCCTCGAGCGGCGACACGTAGATGGTGCTGCCGCTCACCTGCGTGGTGTATTGCGACGCACCGATGACCGTGGCGCGGATGCCTTCGTTCGCTCGTTCGAGCTGTGGTCCCCAGCCGGCGGCACGGGTGCGAATTTCTTGCGCCAGCAGCACACCGAGATCGCCGTAGGTCTGTGCCTCGCGGCCATAGATGTATTCGGAGACGCCGCCGGAGAAACTCACCTGTGCAATCGCGGCACCGGCCGCCAGCGGGTCGAGGCGTAGAAGTCCGGCGCCGCCGGCCGCGGGCGATCCACCGTTCATGGCCTCGAACAGGCGATCCGCCATCCGCGCCGCCAGCGCGCGCGCGCGTCTCGGCTGAAAGCTGGGCGCCGTGCTCGAGCGTGATCCCGAGGTCGGCGGCGAACCGGCGGCCAGCCTCCTCGATGCGAACGATACGGCCTTCCCGGTCGAGGCAGATGAGGCGGGCGCCCACATCGAGCGCGGTGAGGTCCGTCACGCGGCCGTCGGCGCAGATTGCGATCTTCGAGGTGCCGCCGCCCACGTCCACGTTCATGACCGTGACCCGGTCGCGGATCGAGCGCGCGGCCGCGCCCGAGCCGTGGGCGGCCATCACCGTCTCCAGGCTGTCGCCGGCGGAAACCGCGACCATCTTGCCGGCCTGGCGTGCGAACAGTTCGCCGATCTTGCGGGCGTTGCGCCGCCGCACGGCGACGCCGGTGAGGATCAGCGCGCCAGTGTCGATCTCGTCGGGATCGATGTTGGCGGCCTGATATTGGTGCTCGATGAAGGCGCGCAGCGCCTCGGCGTCGATCTCCTCCTCGGCGGAATAAGGCGTGAGCAGGATGTCGGACTGGTAGAAGGTCTCGCGGGTGGTGACGACGTAGCGGCTGTCGAGCCGTTCCAGCGCGATGCGGGAGAACACCAGATGGGAGGTGGATGACCCGATGTCCACCCCGACGCTCAAGATGACGATCTCGTCTTCATCGACGAGAGAGCGCCCGGTGCTGGAGAAGAAAACACGGCCGCCGTCGGCCTCGTCGTCACTCATGGTGCGCAAGTGGCAATTTAGCGCTGCGAGTTCTGCGGCGGAGATTGTGCGGTCGGAAACGGGACACTGGCGCGCCCTCGTGGCTCCTTCGTAGAACTCGCGCTCCATCCGGCTCGGCACGCCCTCCGCCTTGAGCCTGGCTTCGTATTCGGAACTCAGGAAGGGGTCTTCCATCCAGTACGGGATGGCGCTGCCGCCTTCCGGAATGTCCATGGCGGTGTAGTCGGTGTGCTTCTCGCCGGGAGGTCCGGGCTCGCGGCCGGGATTGTGCGGGCCGAACCATGCGGTCAACCGCAGCGGATCCTTCGACGCGCCGAAGTGCTGGTGGTACCAGCGCGCGCCACCGGGGGCCGCCGACACCATTCCGACCGGCTCATAGTCGACGCGTTTGACCTTGTCGGCATGGCCGTCTTTCCACGGCGTGACGCCGTAGCGTTCCGGCCACGTGTAGGTGTAGCCCTTGCCCTTGAGGCAGATCAGCACCGCAGCCGAGGTGTGCGCGTGCGCCTTGGAATAGCGGCCGTTCTCGTGCTGGCCGATCCACAAGTAAAAGGTGTTGCCGGTCATGAACGGCTCGACCCGCCGCCATCCGGGCGAGCGCCGGTTATCGAGCGGCAGGTCGCAATTGACGACGTCGGGAACGAAATTCGTGCGCCGCATCGCCAGCCCGCGCACCGGATCGGGCTCGATGTCGTCCTTGTACTTGTAGAAATCGTCGGCGCCGCTGAAACGGTCGCGGAATTCATACGGGCAGTTGAACAGCACTTCGACGTTGTTGATGAGGTTCAGGAGATTGGGCGCCGTGGTGCCGCCCAGGAGCAGCGCCGGCGCCGAGCTCGCGTTGACGATGCGGTGCCAGGCGTTGACCGGAATCGAGAACAGCGAGCCCTTCTGCCATTCGAACACATGGCGCTTGCTGTCGTTGTCGAGCCAGACCTCGGTCGTCCCACGGCCCTCGACGACCAGATAGATCTCCTCGTAAAGATGCCGTTCTGGATTGAGTGCGCCGGCGCCCGGCACCTCGACGACGTAGCTGCCCCATTTGCCCTCGGTGCCGTGCAGCTGGATATAGCTGCCCTTGCCGCCCAAACGCTTCCAGGGTGCGAGCGGCAGGTTCTGCACCTTGCTCACGCCGATATCGCGGTAGATCGGAATGCCTTCCGATTCCATGAACAGGTCGTAGGGCGTCTTCGGGCGGCCGAATTCTCCGAAACCGGCGCGGTTGCTGCCGGTCGGCTCATGCCAATGCGTCCTGCCGGTCAATTCGTGCATGATGGCGCCTTTGATGCTGGCGATAACAACAGCCGCAACTGCTTTTCCTGCCAATGCTTTACTGCCAATGGCCCGGGCAGGGCAAGACGCCGGCGCGCCGCCGGCGGCAACCGCGCCGTTCGGTCTCGAGCGACGGGCACGAGCGCCGATCGGCGGTGGCGGCCCAGCCTTAGACTGATTGCTAGGGCGAAGGGCGAAAAGCCACGGCCAAGAGGGCTTTTGGCCCATGGACCGATCCACTAAGATCGCCGCACACTTTCCAGTGTTTGGAGGACAGTCGACATGAAGAGAATTCTCTTGGGAACGATCGCGCTCTTGGCGCTCGGGACGGCGCCGGCGCTTCCCAGCAGAAGACGATCAAGATCGGGTTCATCAGCAGCTTCAGCGGCCCGGCCGCTGCCATCGGCAACGACATGCGCAATTCGTTCGAACTGGCGCTCGATCACCACGGACGCAAGCTGGGAGGCTTCCCGGTCGAGGTGATCTACGAGGACGACCAGATCAAGCCCGAGGTCGGCGTGCAGAAGACCCAGAAGCTGATCGAGTCCGACAAGGTCGATTTCATCGTCGGCTATATCTGGTCGAACGTATTGCTGGCCTCGCTCAAGCCGATTGTCGATCCCAAGACCTTCCTGGTGATCACCAATGCCGGCGCCTCGCAGGTCGCGGGCGAGCTGTGCTCGCCTTACGTGTTTTCGACCTCGTGGAACAACGATCAGACGCCGCAGGCGGTGGGCCTCTACATGAACCAGAAGGGCGTGAAGACCGCCTTCCTGATCGGCCCGAACTACGCGGCGGGCAAGGACATGCTGGAGGGCGTGAAGGCGACCTTCAAGGGTCAGATCGTGGGCCAGGAACTGACCCGGTGGCCTGACCAGCTCGACTTTTCCGCCGAGCTGTCAAAGGCGCGCGCGGCGAAACCGGATGCGATCTTCGCATTTTATCCCGGCGGCGCCGGCATCCAGTTCGTCACGCAATACGCGCAATCCGGGCTCAAGAGCCAGATTCCGCTCTATACGGCATTCACCATCGACGAGTTGTCGCTGCCGCGCATGAAAGACCTCGCCGTCGGCATTCCCGGCGCGCAGCAGTGGGTGAACGATCTGCCGAACGAAGCGAACAAGAAATTCGTCGCCGATTACAAGGCGAAGTACAAAGCCTCGCCGTCGTTCTACGGCGCCCAGACCTATGACGCCCTCGCTCTGCTCGAAAGCGCGGTCGTGGCGGTCAAGGGCGACCTCACCAAGAAAGACGAGATGCGCAAGGCGATGGAGAAGGCCGACTTCAAGTCCGTTCGCGGCAACTTCAAGTTCGGGCCCAATCATATCCCGATCCAGAACTTCTACCTGCAGGACGTGGTGAAGCAGGGCGACGAATACGTGCTCAAGACCGTTGCCACCATCGTCGAGAATGACCAGGACAAGCACGTCGACAAGTGCCCGATGAAATGACCCTCGGACGGCGAACCGAGGATGGTGGATCGACCGGAGCGCGTTGGCTGCATGAGAGCAAACGCGCTCCGCGCTTGAAGAGCGCACGCGGTTGACCGGCCTTCCCGCTCGGCCGCAGGCGCGTTGCGCTTCGCCGTCGCGTTGCGGGGATTGCTGGCCCGTCCTTTGCTTTTCCGCATGCGTCGCGCGGACAGGCTAGGAAGCGAGAGTCATGCTGTATTTCATCGAGCAGTGCCTCAACGGCGTGCAATTGGGCATGCTGCTGTTTCTGCTGGCAGCCGGCTTGACGCTGATCTTCGGCATTATGGATCTGGTCAATCTGGCGCACGGCTCGCTCTACATGATCGGCGCCTATTTTGCCGCCACGTTCGCGGCTTTGACCGGCAGCTTCATTGCCGGCGCGCTGCTTGCCCTCCTCGCCACACTGCTCGTCGGAATGGCGGTTGAGGTGATCGCGATGAGGCGGCTCTACGGGCGCGATCATCTCGATCACGTGCTCGGCACGTTCGGCCTCCTGCTGTTCTTCAATGAGCTGGTGCGGCTGATCTGGGGACCGGCGGGCATGACGCTGCCGTTGCCGAGCCAGATGCTGACCGCGGTCGAGGTTCTGCCGGGCGTGTACTATCCGCTCTACCGCCTCGTCATCATCCTCTCGACCCTCGTGGTCGCGCTGCTGCTCTATCTCCTGGTCATGCGCACACGCATCGGCATGCTGATCCGTGCCGGCGCCTCCAACCGCGAAATGGTCGGCGCGCTCGGCGTCAACATCAAGCTTCTTTACACGCTGGTTTTCGGCCTCGGCGCGGCACTCGCCGGCTTCGCCGGACTGATGCAGGCGCCGATCCTCACCGTGCAGATCGGCATGGGTGAGAACATTCTGATCCTCGCCTTCGTCGTCATCATCATCGGTGGCATCGGCTCGATCCGCGGTGCTTTCGTCGCGTCGATATTCGTCGGGTTGATCGACACGGTCGGCCGCGCCTTTCTGCCGGATCTGCTGCGCCTGTTTCTCAGCACCAATGCCGCCTCCAGCGCCGGGCCGGCGATTTCGTCGATGTTGATCTACATGTTGATGGCAGCGATCCTGGTGTTCCGGCCGGAAGGTCTGTTTCCGGCATCGAACAAATGAGCGCCTGGCTCAATCTGCGCAATGTGTTCGTGGTCGCGCTGGTGGTGATGCTGGCGCTGGTGCCGGTCTATGCCGCCCTGATCGGAAACTACTTCTTGATGTCGCTGTTCACCCGGATCGTCATCCTCGCAATGGCGGCGGTGAGCCTGAACCTGATCATGGGCTTCGGCGGCATGGTAAGCTTCGGGCACGCCGCCTATCTCGGCATCGGCGGCTATGCGATCGGCATCCTCGCCAAGGAGGGCATCAACTCCGGCTTTCTGCAGTGGCCATTGGCGCTCGCAATGTCCGCATTGTTCGCGCTAGCCGTCGGCGCGCTCTCGCTGCGCACGCGCGGGGTCTATTTCATCATGATCACGCTGGCCTTCGCGCAGATGGTCTACTACATCGCAATCGGGCTCGATCGCTACGGCGGCGACGATGGCATGACCATCTACAAGCGCAGCCAGTTCGGCGATCTGATCAATCTCTCCAACAAGACCGCGTTCTATTACCTCTGCCTGGCGCTGCTGCTGCTGACGGTCTACGTCGTCTGGCGGATCGTCAATTCGCGTTTCGGCATGGTCATCCAGGGCGCGCGCTCGAACGACCGCCGCATGCGCGCGATCGGCTTTCCGACCTATCGGTACAAGCTGGTCTGCTTCGTGATCGCCGGCACCATTTGCGGGCTTGCCGGCGCGCTGCTTGTCAATCACACCGACTTCATCAGCCCCGCGGTGATGCACTGGACGCGCTCGGGCGATCTGATCGTCATGGCTGTGCTCGGCGGCATGGGTACGGTGTTCGGGCCAGTGATCGGCGCGGTGGCTCTCCTGGTGCTCGAAGAGGTGCTCTCGGGCGTGACGGAATACTGGCAGATCATCATGGGTCCGATCTTTCTGCTCGTCGTGCTGTTCGCACGCGGCGGAATCGACGGTGTGCTGTTGGGTGCAAGTCGTGACTGAGGCTTTGCTGCAAGTCGAGCACGTGAGCAAACGCTTCGGCGGCATCGTAGCGTCCGACGACATTACGCTCCGTTGTCCCCGCCGGCGAGCTTCATGCCATCATCGGACCAAATGGTGCGGGCAAGAGCACATTGATCGGCCAGCTCGCGGGCGAGCTCGCCCCGACGCCGGCCGCATCGCTTTCGGCGGTCACGACATCACCGCGTTGCCGACCTATCGCCGCAGCCAGCTCGGTCTTGCCCGCTCGTTCCAGATCACATCGCTGTTCCCTGATTTCACCGTCCTCGACAACGTGGCACTCGCCGTGCAGGCGCATGCCGGTCACTCCTTTCATTTCTGGCAAGCGGCGCGCAGCGAGGACGCCCTGCGCGAACCCGCGCATGCAGCGCTGGCACGCGTCGGCCTTGCCGAACGGAGCGGCGTGCTCGTCTCCAGGCTCAGCCATGGCGAGCACCGGCAGCTCGAGATCGCCATGGCGCTTGCGACCTCACCGCGGATGCTCCTGCTCGACGAGCCGATGGCCGGAATGGGGCCGGATGAGAGCGCGCGCATGGTGAACATCCTGCGCGAGCTCAAGCGCGAGCTGACCATCCTGCTGATCGAGCATGACATGGAGGCGGTATTCGCGCTGGCCGACCGGATCACGGTCCTGGTCTACGGCCGGACCATCGCATCCGGCGCCCCGGAAGCGATCAGGGCAAATGCCGAGGTGCGGCAGGCATATCTCGGCGAGCAGGAGGCGGTGGATGGCTGACGCTGCGCTGCTCGAGGTCTCCAACGTCGAAACCTGCTACGGCCTGAGCCAGGTGCTGTTCGGCATGTCGATTGCCATCGCGCCGGGCGAGATGGTGACGCTCATGGGCCGCAACGGCATGGGCAAGACCACGACGGTGCGCTCGATCATGGGGCTCACACCTGCGATGGCGGGCTCCATCCGCTTCGACGGCCGGGAAATCCGCGGGCTCGCCGCCTACCAGGTCGCGAAGCTCGGCATCGGGCTGGTGCCGGAGGGGCGGCAGGTCTTTCCCAACCTGACCGCGCGGGAGAATCTGGTCGCGACTCGCGGCGAACCGCAGCGGTGCGCCTGACCCGTGGACCTTGGAGAGGGTCTGCGCGCTGTTCCCCGGCTCGCCGAGCGCATCGCCAACATGGCCAATCAGCTCTCCGGCGGAGAGCAGCAGATGCTGGCGATCGGGCGCGCGCTCATGACCAACCCGCGCCTGCTTGATCCTGGATGAGGCGACCGAGGGCCTCGCCCCCTGATCCGGGCCGAGATCTGGCACTGCCTCACCCGGCTCAAGGCCGCGGGCCAGTCGATCCTGGTGATCGACAAGAACGTGGAGGCGCTGATCCGCATCGCCGATCGGCACTACCTGATCGAGCGCGGGAAGGTGGTATGGGTCGGCAGCTCTTCGGAGCTTGCCGCGGCCCGCGCCCATTCAGCATCGCTACCTCGGAGTCTGATAACCACGTTTGTGGATGCCGGGGGCGCACGACCCCGGCGATCGGTCAGCGCGCGCCCACCGGCCAAATAGTAACCAGTTGGTAACCGCCATGGTTTCAATCCCCCGGCGCATTGTGGGGACCTTCTATGGGCATGCACGAGACGATCACGGATGGGCACTCCTTGTCCGGCGGGGACGCGGCCGCGCCTGTCCTTGAGAACGATGCGGGCGTATCGCCGAAGATGGCATTGGCGCCGGCGGATCTGACGCCCAAGGTCGAGGCACCGAAGGCCGAGGCACCGCAAGGCCGAGGCGCCCGAGATCGAAGCGCACAAGACCGAAGCGCATAAGACCGAAGCGCCTGCAATCGAGACCATCAAGCCCGACATGCCCAAGATCGGCGCCCCGACAAGCGATCCCCCGCGGATCGAGATACCCAAGACGCGGCGGCCGGGACGCGGAAGCTCGCAACTGTCGAGGCCCCGCGTATCGCGCCTGGCATGGACGAGCCCAAGCCTTCCGCGCAGCAGGCCGAGGTCGGTGCTGGCGATGCCGGCGGCGAGCCGGCGGCCGAGGGCACCGGGCCGCGCGTAAGCCGATTCACCTTGCTGGCGGCGTCACTCGCGCTGGCGGCGGCGCTCGGCGGCATGGCCGGAGCGCTCGCAGCCTACGGTCTGGCTCGACCCGGTCCGCTCCCGCGGTTGCGGCGGGGCGAACAGAACCTGGATGAAATCCAGGCGCTCAAGGAAAACGTCGTGCAGGCGCGGGTGGAACTGGCGGCGTTGAAGGTCAGCATCGATTCCGCCAACCGCAACGCGACCGCCCAGTTCACCAGGATCGGCGAGCGCATCCGAGCGCATCGAGCGCATTCAGGCCGAACCGACGACCAAGCTCAACAAAGCCGTCGAGATGCTCGATCGCATTTCGCGTGGCGACGGTGGTCCGCAACCCAAAGAGGTTACGGGCTCGGTCGCGCCGCCGCCGGCGAATGGGCAAAACCAGCCGCCGAAATCGGGGCTCGAGGGATGGGTCGTGCGCGATGTCCATCGCGGGACCGCTTTGATCGAAGGCAGGATGGGCATTATCGAAGTCGAGCAAGGCGACCTCGTGCCGGGCCTCGGACGAGTGGATGCCATCCGCAAGCAGGATGGCCGCTGGGTGGTGGTGACCTCCAGGGGCTGATCACCGTCGGGCCGCTGATCGCCCGATCAGCGGTTGGCGTGTTCGGTGCGTCCGCGGCGCCAGGCTTGCATCGATTGCCGGTCTGAATCGGCCTGACTGCGGCGCATGGATCTGCACTTCGCCGCAACGCCGCCCGCCGGTGGCGCCGCGATAATCCATGGCACCTTTTGCACTGCGCAAAGAGCGAGCGGGCATGCCCCTTGCTTGATCGCCAGAGGTTCGCCGCGGAAAGACTGGTGGTATGCCTGCAATAGCTCGTCTGGCGCGATCAATGCTGGCGGCCTCCGCCGCCTTTGCTCGGGCTCGCGTCGCTCCTGCCCGGTTGCATATCGCTCGCAGGTGCAGGCACCCGCGCAAAAGCCGCAAATGGTGGAGAACTGCCCAGGCCTCGTGGCCTCGAACCGCCGCGCGCCACCCCGGCCGCGTTGCGGCTCGCGCTCAATGCGGACCAGGTCCGCTTCACCTATGTCGGCCACTCGACCTTCCTGATCGAAAGCCCGCAGCTCGTGCGGAT
>ERZ1370068.7879-contig-6771_pt1 | contig 71685 bp, 95 predicted proteins | sample MGYA00561227_ERZ1370068 | MGnify/ENA primary metagenome ERZ1370068 (study PRJEB38410, sample SAMEA6850437) | metagenome | study: Metagenomic assessment of the ecological functions of the soil: analysis of the soil microbiota associated with the... | reverse complement strand
ATAGCCGCCGTTCGATTACGTATTGCTCGGCCGCTTCTTGGCCGCTGTCCAGCGATCGACAGCGCCTGTAGTCGGCTGTCGGAAACTCGATCAGGTATGCTGGAGCGGATCGAGGCCAACGGTGTACTTGACCTGAAGGTGGCGAGCTGCCGTCGGGTCCTCAGTTTTGACAAAACTTTCCGTCCTTGCGGCGAGCGCGTCCTCACACCATAGTAATCAGTCGCCGAAAAGTCGCCGAGGACCTTCTTGGTCGTGGTCCATTGTGTGCTTGTGTTGCGAACGCGCCACAGCTGGCCTCCGCCCGGGCAGCTTGCGCAAGTCTTGCTACTGACAAATGTGGCGGCGGGGATTCGGTGGAGAGACTGTGTCGTGGCTCTGGTTCGCCAGCTGAAAGATAGTCGCAATAGCACCAGGTGGCGCTGTGCACCGACACGAACCTTGTTCTGAAGCAGCGCAGGTTCTCGGCGATCTCCGCCTCGAGTTGTCCGGCGGGCGCGCAACCTGTTCCTGACGACCCTGCTCTTCTTTCTTAGAGACTTGCGTTGAGGTGCGCCAAGACCGCCACGTCGCCTTCCGGCATGCATCCAGAACCCTAAGCAGGCTCGCACTGGCACCCGTTCGGCCGCCAGCTTAGGCTACCCGGCCGCCGCAGCGGGACTATCAGGCATTACCCCACTTTGGCTAGCCTGATCGACTAGGTACGGCGCCTCTTTGGCGCGTTCGGGCCGATCGACCCTGCCGTCTTTGTCGCTGGCGGCGTACCTGCTCTGCCGCTGGTGCGGTGCGCGCTGGTGCGCGGCTATGACGGAAAACGCAACACGCGCGGCAAAAAGCCAATGTGACTGGAAAACATGAGGATACGCGCGCCGTGCCCGGTCGCTAGGATCGGCCCGTTGGGTGGGGGATGTACGGGGACGTATCGCAATGCACGGGGGCAAGTGTCTCGCGTGCCGGTCGCGCCGGGGGTGCGACCGATTTTTGCCGCTGGGATAAGGCGCTGGTTGCTCCCTCCTCGTCCTGCTTCTCGCAGGCTCTCCGCGGCGGCGACATGTGTCGATCCGGCGACGCTGGCTCACCTCGACCGTCAGCATCACGAGGTACTTCGACGGCAAGGACAGCAAGGCGGATGCCGATTTGCTGGGGATTCGCGGCACCGCCTGGTTCCTGTCTCCAACGTCGATCGTCACCGTGGAACATGTCGCCACGGCTATGGACCTTTCAGACCGGAACTGGAAACAAGTCGACATTCTGGAGGGAGAGAGCAAGCAGATCGATTGACGTCCGCATTCTGCGCCTGGCGGGCTCGCACTCCGAGAAGATCGCCGTGCTCGAATTGCGCACCGCATTTTCCGGTGCACAGGGCCTGCAGTATCAGGATGGAGCCCCTCGCCCCGGAGGAGCGCGTCGTGAGCCTCGCCTATCCCGGCAGTCGTCTGCGTCTCGTCGGCGGTCGATTCGTGCAATACGGCGATAGCGACAAGCTCGCAGGCACGGCGCTGCTCGAGATGTACGACGGAGACGACCGCCTCGTGCTCGATCACGGTGCTTCAGGCGCACCGGTGCTGGATTGCGCAGGGCCGCGTGGTCGCGGTCGTCAGCAATCATCTTCACGCAAACGATGCGAGTTCCTATCGAGTGCGATACGAATCTCGACAGCCTGGGGAGCAGGCCAACGTCGTGTCCGTGCCCATTCAGGTGCTGAAGGATTTTCCTCAAGGACAAATGACAGCGCGCCTTTGAGGGTAGCGGTCGGCATTTGCGCCCTGGACGGGCCATCATCGAAGTGCATTCTTCGCGGATGCGGGCGCCCATTCTCGGGACGCCCGCTAGTCCGCACCGAGTTCTCTCACGCGGCTAGTCGCTCGCGGCGCGATGAGTCTTGACCTGCTCCATCACCTGACTGAGGTTGTAGGACGCTCGGAGCCTGCAGCGGCGGGAACTTCTCGTACGACAGCAGATGCTGCATCCACAGCTGCTGGCCGATGGGCAGCATGTTCCAGTCGTATTGGAAGGCCGTCAGCGGGCCGCCGAGCGCACCGCCCATGCTCATGGCCGACTTCTGCGTCTGATCGCCGACCGCCTGCTCGAAGGGATCGCGCTTGATGTTCTGCACCAGGGTGAAGTGGAACGAGGTGAGCGGCATGATCCAGCCGGCCGGCCCGGGCTGCGACATGGTGTAGTACATCTTCCAGTTCTTGTAGCGCACCGCCGACGGCGTCGCGCCGAGAAGTAGAAGAAGTAAGTCGCGCGCCGACTTTCTGCGACTTGCCTTCGAGGTAGTCGCGCTGGTTGACGCCGTCGAGCGTGGTCTTGACGATGCCGGGATACTGGCCGGCCTCGATCTGCTGCTTCAACCCGTCGCCCTTCGGCCCGCCGGCGATGTCGACCAGCGTGGGCACCCAGTCGAGAGCGGCGAACAGCTGGTTGTGCACCGTGCCCGGCTTGATGACGCCCGGCCAGCGGACGACCATCGGCGCGCGGTAGCCGCCTTCCCAGGCCTCGCCCTTCTGGCCCTTGAACGGCGTGACGCCGCCGTCCGGGAAGGAGATCGCCTCGGCGCCGTTGTCGGTGGTGAAGACGACGATGGTGTTGTCGAGCTGGCCCATGTCCTCCAGCTTCTTGAGGACGAGGCCGATGTTGTCGTCCATCTGCTTCATGCCGGCTTCGTTGACGCCCCAGTCCTTGCCGCCCTGCTCGCCCAGCATCGCCTCGTACTTCGGCGACAGCACGGTCACGACGTGCATGCGCGCCGGGTTGTACCAGACGAAGAACGGCTTGTTGGTCTTCTTCGGATCGTTGCGGTCGAGGAAGTCGATGACCTTGGCCGAGATCTCCTCGTCCACGGTCTTCGACCGCTCCAGCGTCAGCGGGCCCTCGTCGCTGCAGGTCTGGTTCTTCGCGGTGCCGTCGGACGACTTGCACCAGAGCACCGGGCGCGGCGGCGTCAGGCAGATCGTCGTCTTGGGATCCACAGCGCCGGAGACCTCGGAGACGCCGGGGATCGGCGTGTTCCTGCACGGCGGCGCGACGCTCTGCACCAGTCGGGTTCTTGTTGATGTCGGGGAAGCTCACCTGCTGCATCGCGTCGAGGTGGTAGAGGTAGCCCCAGTATTCCTGGAAGCCGTGCGCCGTCGGCAGGGACGCGGTGTGGTCGCCCAGGTGGTTCTTGCCGAACTCGCCGGTGTTGTAGCCGAGATCGAGCAGGAACTTGGCGAGCGCCGGCGTGCCCGGGCCGCAGATAGGACGGGCTGCCGGGCAGTTGCGGCGGGATCATGCCCGTGCGCAGCGGATACATGCCGGTGAAGAAGGCATTGCGCCCGGAGGTGCAGCTCTGCATGGCGACGTAGTCCATGAAGATCGCGCCTTCGTTGCCGATGCGGTCGATGTTGGGCGTCTCGCCGACCATCAGGCCGCGGTGGTAGATGCTCGGCTGCATCCAGCCGATGTCATCGCCCGTGATGAAGAGGATGTTGGGCTTCGATTGCTGTTGCGCCTGCGCAAAGCTCGGCGCCCCGGGCAGGATGCAAACAAGAGTGAAGCCGCGAAGCGCCCAAGCAGCTGTCGGCTAGATGGTGCGAGAGTCATCTTAGTACTCCCTGGGGGAAAGGTGTCGTTTGCTGGTCGGTGTCTGGAAGCGCTGGCCACAGCATGCATCTTGTCCTATCGGACAATGCGGGAAAGACTGCGCATGACGGTCGTTCCCTCGACGCATAGTCGAACAAGTTTGCATAAGCCCACAGCGAGATGACCGATATCGGAGTTTCTGCTGTTTTTGACGGCGGTCATGCTGAGTTGCGTCGCATCGCGAGCGTCGTCAACCAAGCTAACCTCACGCCTCGCTTCCGCGCCGCCGATGAAGGTCGCGCGGACAAAATGGTGCCGACACGAGAAGCCGACAGTGCTGGCGCCGCCTACCCGATCATCGCGCAGGAAGTCCGTTGCGGCGTGGGCTCCTAGCAAGGGGCTGTGCTTGGTGACACTTTACCTGATGGCGGCGAGCGCCGACATCCGCACTAACGCCCACGTTGAATGGGATGAAGACCTCGAACAGCTGGATCGATCCCCAAGTTCCGGAAATGGATGTTCAGCACCTGCCGAGCTCAATTCAGGGCAAACGCGGATTGTTGAGAAGCCATGCGGGCGCTCAATACGACGGTGTCAACCTAGCTGCCCCTGTTGACCCGTTCGTGGCATTAGCTGTGACGGGCATGGCGCACTACGGCTAGATCCGGAGGTTCACATGATCGGAAACCACTGTGAAGATACCGGCAATCCTCTTGGCTGCCGCATTGTTTGCGCGCGCCTCCACCATCGCCGGGCAACGGCGCAGACCAGGCACCCCCAGGGCACCTGAGTTCCTATTTGTTCAAACTGCGTCCTCAGCGGATTGTGGGCCGGCGTTCGCAACGACCTGTTCCTGAAACGCAGTGGACTGAGGGCAAGAACAGCTTCAAGAGCGATCCGCCCAACGCTGCCCTATCGGTCTTTAGTGAAAAAGCGCGCCCGACAGGCGCGGTCGATCGTGCTCAGCAATCCTCGCCTTGACGGCAGGGAACCTCCTCTACGATGTGCGAACGCTGAAAGGCACTCCCAGCAGGCCGGAACAGAGACCACGTTGTTTATCGACGGCGGGGGCGCACCGCTGTGACCCCATGTATGACAACCGGGGATGCCGGGTGTATCCGTGCTGGGCGCAGAAGGCGTCCTCGGGAGAAAACCAGGCCCTTCGAGTCTCCTCCGAGCGCGGTTCTGGACGCAACGCTTGGCGTCTCATCGCTCTGCGCGAGCGCAGCTCAGTTTCCGGGTGAAGTCGGCGTCTGTGGAGAGAGGAGATACTGCATCGTGCCCAACCATTGTTAGGCGGATGGCACCAAGGCGGCGCTGGCAGCCACGGTGATACTCACAGTCGCCGCGCTCATCGGAGACGGTAATTGCTTCGCCTGTTCGGCGTGTCCTCGATGCCTTCATGGTGGCGGGCGGCGGCGGCCTATTGGCACGGATGGGACTTCTCCATGCTGAGCGGTCAGGTGCACTTCATCGGCGTCACGCTCGACGCCTGGCCGTCCCACTGCAGGTGCGTCTTTGACGCCAGTGAGTCCTCTTTCTGCGTGCCAGCCCGAGGACAATCACAGGGGTCATTACGCTCTCCGCCGCCCATACGGGGTTGGACCTTCCCGTCACGGCACTGGCGGCAATCTGCCGTAGCAGGTCGCGTGCACCAAAGGCTGGTGGTCGCATTTGCTCGTCTCACGGGGGTCGCCGCCGAGGCCAGCGAGGGCGGAGATCGGCAGCGCGCGACATGATCACGCGTTTCATGGGGCTGATCGTCCTGTCACATGGGAGTCCAGTTCGCGCTCACCGGACTGCGCAAGTTGGGGACCTGATTGAGTGGTGTAAATTATCCATTGCGGTCTCAGGCGGCGACTCCAGGGCGCTTGACCGGGAACGCGAACTCCTGACGTTAAGGGTCGTCTTCACCAACTAATCGACGTAAAGGTGTCAGCGCATTTCGAACAACTCAATCGGGAGTCGGCGCAGACCATTTCTGATGCTGGACCAGATTGAATTCTTCAGTTCAATAGCGGTCGGGCTGGGCTTTCTATCCGGGCAGACCACCCTCTGCCATCGCTTGCGGACGGATCACGCCAACCGTGATTTCACCGTCGGTGAAATAGCGGTCGCCCTCGCCGTTACGACCGTTGATCGTGGGACCGATCCCGCTGACCTGATAGATCTGCATGAGTACGCCGGCGCGGGAGAGCTCCGCGATCACCAGATCGCGCTCCGCATCAATATTGGGCGCGATGTGGTGCGTGATCTGACCGGTGTAGCGGCTGATGCCGACGCCTCGATCAAAGGTCGCGGAAGCGAGCCAGACCGGCCGCTGCTCTGCGCCCTTCTCGAGTGTCATCCACAACCGAACATGATGACGTTCGTCGGCGCTGCCACCCACAGGCTTCTCGAATGCAAGGTCTTGTTGCCGACCGTCGTAAAGAGATTGCTGACCGGAGCGTCCGTATATTGCCTGTGCAGCAATACGCTCTCCGCGATCTCCAGGCTCGTTTTCAATGTGATCGGATCCGCGGGATACCACCCAGCCAATCCCCATGCCCTGACAACATCGTCCCTGCTGCCGACGAGACCGATGTTCAGCGGGCCGCCGGGGATTCCCTGAGCCGTGACTGTCGATCGCCAGGCCGGCCCCGCAGGCCGGGCTGATGCTCGTAATGCGACCAAAGCGCGGGAAGCGACTAAGTAAGCCAGCGCGAGATACCCGGATACGCAAAGACCGAGCACCATTGCCACGCGCATAAGCCAGGTTCTCCCGTGGTCAATGTTGTCGATTGCCGTTGGCACGCTGCCGCCCTCCGGGCCCCTTGAAGGCACGATGATCCCCAACGCAGCGATTTGTTCTAACGCGCGTCGCGCGCGCAAGGTTTCGCCGGAGAAGATCAGCAGTCTTGCGGGAACGTTATCAATGGGAACAAACCCTCAGCCCGCAAGCTTGTAAACCCTGAGTGTGTCTAGCGATTGGTGGGCAGTTCGGACAGCCATTAGTGAGAACAAGCGGCTCACCTGAACCGAGCTGAAGTACCACGGGGCCGGCGGACGGTCAGGGAACAAAACGGACCAGAGAGCGGACGCCGCTCGGTCGACGACAATAGAATGGGTTGGACGTGTCCGACGCATGGCTCGTCGAACGGTGGTGTTTGCAAACTCTGGGAAACTTCGGGCGATTTTCGGCATTCCTTGCAAAACATTTATCGCGTCAAAACAAAGAGTTATCGCGTTAGCGACTACCTGGGGGACATAGGGGTCGGGAGTTCAAATCTCCCCGCTCCGACCGCTATTTCCACCTAATTTCTCTGGGCCGTCGCGGAGCAACGCTGCCGCCATCTGCCCGTCACCCCTCGACCAGCGTGCCAACGCGGTCGCCCGCCGGCGCGCGTCACAATACTTTTTTCTATTCCCGCAACGAGATTGCCGTCGGCGCTCCACCTCAGTTGCGCCCCCTGTCATAACAGCGCTGTGGCGTGCGCCCGCCCTATCCTCACCGCCATCAATTCGAGCGGAGACTTGGCGGCCATGGCAACCCGGGCGTTCGAGACGGACAACAACAGCTGCGCCGCGGGCGGGCGTGGGCGCGCTCCCGATGCACCTCTCGCCCGCCTGGCCCCGACCGGGATGGGCTACGGCATATGCACGGCATGGCGCGAGGCGGGCTGCACAGCCAGCTGCCGCAGTTCGCCAATGCGGCTCGATGGATCGGCAGGCGCCGGCCTCTGTTGTGTCGCCGCGCATCAGGGTGTGGGTGCCTGATCGGGCACGAGCTTCCGGCGGCCTCGGCCGGCCGCATGACCTCGCGAATGCTGCCGCTCAGTGCTGCGGTCTCGTGAGCAATAGCGCCGCGTGTGCGATCGCCCTAGTGTCGGGATCGAGAAGCGAGCGGGAGCACGAGGCGGGTATGACGGTTCAGAAGGACTACAGCTACTACATCCGCGGCAATCGGGTGGGTGTGCTGTTGATCCACTGGTCTCGGCGGCACCCCGGCGGAGATGCGCTACGTCGCCAACGGCATGGCGCGGGCCGGCTATACCGTCTTTTGCCCGCAGCTCGGCCGGCCATTGCGGCACCGAGGAGGACATCAAGGCCACGACCTGGCAGGACTGGTACGCCAGCGCCGAGCAGGCGCTGTTCGAGATGCGCACAGGCCTGCGACACCGTCATCGTCAGCGGCCTGTCGACGGGCGCCGTGCTGGCGCTGCTGCTCGCCGCCCGCCATCCCAAGGACGTGCATGGCGCTGCGCTGTTTGCCCCCGTCTTCTGGCTCAACGGCTGGATCATCCCCTGGTACGTGCGCTTCTTCAATCTCGTGTCCATGAAGAGCGCTCGCCAACCTCTTCACCTTCCTCGATATCGAGCCGCACGGCATCAAGGACGACCGCGTGCGCGAGTTCGTTCGCCAGCGCCCTGTTCAGCGGCGACAGCTCGACCGCGGGCATCCCCGCCACGCCCGGCGGCGCCGTGCTCGAGCACCGCTGGCTCGCCAAGGTGGTCAGGGAGGAGCTCAAGAACATCCATCAGCCCACGCTGATCGTGCATCCGCGCGAGGACGACTACGCCGACCTCAGCAACGCCTGGTACCTGCAGCGCCACCTCAGGGGCATCGTCGACATGGTGGTGCTCGACGACTGCTACCACGTCGTCACCATCGACCGGCAGCGCCACGTGGTGGTGGATCGCGCAACGACGTTCGTGGAGACGGTGACGAAGCGGGCCAAGGAGCGGGCCGCGAAAGCCGCGCCAAGGAGGGGCATGGCGGACGCGCCGCAGACCATCACCGTCAAGGCCGTGCCGGTTCGAGGCGTCCGCATATCACCGGGCATTGTGGCATTCTCCACACGCTATGACGTGAGCGAGCAATCCGCCAACGCTCCTTCGGCACCCACAAGTGCAGCCGAGGGTATGCTGAGTGTGTTGCGGTGCTTGCCGGCTTGACAGCGAGGCCGAAAGCGTTCATAATCCGGTATGCCGAAGATGCTTGCTCGAAGCAGACTTTCTCGGCGCTCGCGTCAGCCTACCTCGTCAGACACGCGTCGCTGCGCCGCTTTGTTTTTGGCGCCGGATAGGGCGGCAGAGTAACCGGCGACGAGCAATCCACACGCCTGCCGCAACCCGGTACTCCCATCCGCATTGCACTGCTGCCGCGGCCCGCGCGATCACGCTTCAGCGCAGCCAATCGCCGGACGATCGAAAGAACAGACGGCCTTCGCAGACGCGATGCCACTTGTACAGCGTCCGGGATGCTGTCGTGCGCCGCTATCGCGTGGCTGACGCGCGGACATCCGAGCTGGCCTCGCGAACCTCGAATGCTCTGCTGCGCCTCAGCGACGGTTGCCTGCCGCTTTTGTTCCTCTACGTCGCAGCGCTCACGACGTCTGCGGTCCTCGCCCTCGGCTGGGGTCCGTTGCACCACGACATGACCGAGGCATGGGCGTGGGGCAAGGAATTCCAACTCGGCTACGCCAAGCACCCTGCCCTTTGTCTGCCTGGGTCGCAGGGCTTGTGGTTTGCCGCGATGCCCCGCGCCAGCTGGAGCTTCTAGACTCGCTCGCTACCGCTCAATGCTGCGGTTGCGCTCGCCGGCGTGTGGATGCTTGCCGGTATGATTCTACATCGGCACCGTCTCGGGCAGCTTGGCGGCGGTCCTGTTTCTCGTGCTGACCACCGTCGTTATCGCTCTGGGCGCTCAAATTCAACGTCAACGCTCCCTTGATCAGCACTCGGCCATGGACGACATATTTTTCTCAGGTCCCATGGAGACGCGCCGGGTTAACGGCTTCAGCGTTTGCGCCGGACTCTTGGGCGGCTAGGCTACTGCCTCACCAAGCCGCTACTCGCCCGTTCTCTTCGGCGCGCTCTCGCCGTGGTCGCGCTCCTGCGGCCCGGATCGGCGGCAATGCTTCACTGCGTCTGGGGCGCCGTATACCACCATCGCCGTTGGCATTCTCGTGCTGGGCTAGCCACACGTCTGGTGGACGCTCGACTCTGGATTTTCCGGCCATCGACTACGCCATCTCGAAGACCCACTATGCCCTTGCGGAGGCTCGTGCCAGCGCCATCAGAGACTGTGGTGGGCGGGCAGGATTGGCATCGCTCGGCATCGCGGCGGGCGCTCTACGGCATTGCCTTCGGCGCTCAATCGCGGCTCAATGCTGGAGACGCGCGGTCAGCCGGCACGCATTCGAAGGCCGCAATGCGTGGCTGAATTGGCCGCCGCCGCACGGGCCGCCCGTGCTGACGGTTGCGGCCTATCTCTTCGCCGTCAATGCCCGGACTCACCGGGAGCTTCCTGATCCCCGGCTTCTTCGCGATCGCCGATCGTCTTCCCGCAGCCGTCGCGCGGGCCGACGTCACGGTCGACGCTCTGCGCCGAGCTTCGTGCTCTGCGTCTGCCGCAATATGGCTACCGATGCTCATCGCCTCCCCGTTCCTTGGCTACTACGCGTTCACTCGCGCGGACGGAGCGATCGACCCAAGTCGGGAGAGATAGCTATCGAAGCGACGAGACTTGTGGAGGAGCGCTATGGCAGACCCTGCGCTATGTAGCCGGCGAGGAGGCCTTCTTGCCACGGCTGCAACCTTCTACAGTCCCGACGCTCCGTCGTATATGATCCTTGGTCACACCGCCTACTCGCCAGCTGGGTGACCGTCGAGCAGGCGAGAGGAACGAGGCCTGGTGATCATCATGCCCAGCAAGCGCGGAGTTCCTGCATAGAGAGGCGGCAGCGTTCGCGGGGCTGGAGGGTGTCCGCCACGCAGCGCGAATTGAGCCATCCATATTCTTTGGCCGCACGAGCAAGCCGCAGCAATTCGTCTTCATCGTCCTGACCACCTGAGCATTAGGCGACCTCAACGCGGTGAGGTCCTTTGCGACCTGCTAGCCCGCGCCGATCCACCTCTTCTATGGATGGCCGAATTCGCCACCATGTCGATGACTCACGTATGCTGCACGACACATTGACAATAAGGCTGTACTCGCTTGGTGGAGGGAAGGGATGCTGGAGAAGTAATCTCGAGGTACGCACTGAACGGCGTGCCATTGGGTGTAGTCGGCCGCGCACATTGCCTACGTCATGAAGATGCCCTCGAGACCGACGAGGCCTCGGATCCCGAAGCTGACCCGATCGAAAGCAGTAAGAACAGCGTGCTGATCGGGACCCGGCGGGAGCTTGCCCTGGGTGATCACGCCGACCGGCTTGCCGGCGAGCCAGGCTTCGATGCCCGCAGACCATGCCGGCGTAGAAGCTGCGGTAGGTCTCCTCCGTCACGTATCCCAGATGCGGGGTCAGCAGGGCGCGCGGCTCGGAGCGCAGCAGGATGGTTGGCCGGCAGCGGCTCGACATCGAAGGTGTCGGCGCCGTAGCCGGCGATGCGCTTCTCCTCAGCGCCGCCAGGATCGCCGCCTCATCGACGATCGGGCCCGCGCGAGGTGTTGATCAGCAGCGCGGTCGGCTTCATGAGGGCGAGCTCGCGCGCGCCGACGAGCCCGCGTGCGCGGCGACAGCACCGTGTGGATGCGTGATGACGTCGGCGCGGCCGGAACAGCTCGTCCTTGTCGACGCGCTCGGCGCCGCGCTCCTTGGCGCGCTCGGCGCGTGAGGTTCTCGCTCCAGGCGATCACCTTCATGCCGATGGCGGCGCCGATCCTGCGCGACCCTGGTGCCGAGATTGCCGAGGCCGACGATGCCGAGCGTGCGCCCCTCGAGCGTCGGCGCCGACCGTCGTCTGCCAGCCGCCGCCGGGCGCGCATGGTCTGGAACTCCTCGCGCAGGTGGCGGGCCAGCGCCAGCATCAGCCCGACCGCCAGCTCGGCGGTCGGCAGGCCGCCGCCGCCCGTGCCGCACACGACCACGTTGTGGTCCTTGGCGGCGCCGAGATCGATCGAGGCGTTGCGCTTGCCGGTGGTGATCAGCAGCCTGCAGCTTGGGCAGCCGCTCGAACAGCGCGCGCGGGAACGGCGTGCGCTCGCGCATGATGCCGATCACGTCGGAAGTCGGCGAGCGCGCGCGCGCAGCGCGTCCACGTCAGGCAGGCGCTCGTTGAACACGACGACGCGGTGGTCCTGCTGCAGGCCGCGACCAGTCGGCCATGCGTGAGGGCGACGTTCTGGTAGTCGTCGAGAATGGCGATGGCGACCATGGCGGCGGCGTCTCCCCAATTGCGATCGGCATCGATCGCGCTGCATCATAGCGCGGATGCGCGCGCCGTTCAGAGCGGTTTGCCCGTCGAGCCACGCCCGGCCGCGCGCGTACAGCGCCTCGCACCTCGGGCCCCTTCAGCCCGGGCATGTCGGGCTTGACCTTGTAGCCGATCTGCGTCTGCAGATAGGCGAGGTGGCGATAGCCCTCGGGGAAGCGGCCGAGCAGCGCCGGATCGAGCGTCAGCCGCGCCGCGGGATCGACCGGGTCCATGCGGTCCTTCTCGTAGATCGGCTGGCGCAGCACGATGCCCCAGCGCCCGCCGCGCTTCTCGAAGAAGTCGTAGAAGCGGCCCGTGCAGACGACGTCGACCAGCACGCCGTCGCACCTTGGCGCGCTGCGAGATGGTCATCTTGGTCTGCGAGATGGCGCGATTGCCGGCGACGTCGCACGGCGTAGCCGCCGAGGAAGTGCAGGATGCTCACGCCCTTGTCGAAGCCGGCGCGGCTGCACCTCGATGAACTCCTCCGCCGGGCCCTGGAACCAGGTCGCCATCATGCGGCCGTCGGCGTGCCAGACGCGTGCGGAAGCGCTCCCAGTCGCCGGCGTCGCGCCACACCGCCCAGTTCTCGACGACCTCGCGGATCGCCAGCCGGTCCAGCATTTCCGGAGTCATCCGGCTGCGTCCCCTCCATGCGTGAGCCGCCACGATAGTACGGCGCGCGAGCGCAGCAGCAAATCCCCGACGCGAAAACGCCCGACCTTGCGGGCCGGGCGTCTCCTGAGAACCGTGAAGCTTGCCAGGATCGCTACGTTGGTCGTGGCACCGCGCGCTGCGCCTCAATGCACGCTGGCGATCTCCAGCTCGTCGCCCATGGCGTGGCCTAGCGCCGACTGGCGGCTGTCGGTCAGCGCAATCGGCGTGCCGTCGGCGGCATGCAGGGCATAGAGGCTGATGCCGCGTCGGTATGCCCTCGACGGCCGGGAACATCTCCTTGGCCTCGTCGGCGGTCATCACCCTGATGTAGGCGACCTTGCCGCCGCCCAGCCTGGCGAGCTCGCTCATGCTCATCACCGGCGGCACCACCGGCCTTGGCTTTGCGGCCCTTGGAGGCCTTCGCATTGCTCTTGCTCTCCACGACGCTCACTCCTCTGGTCGGGGGCCGTCACGACGGCCCCCTGGGCGAGGCCTGCGCCGCGTGGCGCGCTGCCCCAGTATCGACCTCTTGCTCCCTATCTTCCCGCGATCTCGGTCCGAGCCGCTGTGGCCGGAAGGACTCAGGGTCTGGTCGCACCGATCTCGATCTTGCGCACCGAGGCGATCGGGCTCGCGCCGCACCAGATCGATGCACAGCAAGCCGTCGCTGAGATCGGCCGACTTCACCTCGATGCCGTCGGCCAGCACGAACGAGCGGCTGAACTGGCGCGCGGCGATGCCGCGGTGGATAAACTCGCGCGCCTTGTCGTCCTCTTGGCGGCCGCGAATGATGAGCTGATTGTCCTCCAGCGTGATCTCCAGCTGATCGCGCCTGAAGCCGGCCACCGCCAGCGTAATGCGCAGGCGGTCCACTGGTTCCGGCGCTGCATCGCCGTTCGCCGCGCCGTTGGCGGCTGATGCGCTCGATGTTGTAGGGGGTAGGCGTCGCCGCCCTTGCCGACGCGGTCGATCAGCCGCTCCATGTCCTCGAAGCCCAGCAGCAGGGGCTCGACAGCAGCGACATACGAGACATTGCCAAAGCCCTCCTGAAAGCGGCCTCTCGAACACCTTGGCATTGCGGACCCGGCCCGGCCTCCGCAGCCCCAGCCCCTGACGGGCGCTGGTTGTGTTCATGCCGATAGAATATGGTGTTCAGGGCGGCAACTTCAAGAAACCGGCGCACCGGGGCGGGGATATGAGCTCACTTTACGGGGACTGGGGCGCGCTGGCCTTCGTTCTGGCCGGCGCGCTGGTCGGCGGCTTTGTCAATGGCCTCACCGGCTTCGGCACCGGGCTGACCGCGCTGCCGCTCTGGCTGCAGGCCGTTGGAGCCGTTGGTTGCGGCCCAGCTCGTCTCCGCGGCGCTCCGTCGTCGGCCATATCGCCACGCTGCCCGCCATCTGGCAGCCATCGACTGGCGCCGGCTTGCGCCCATGCTGATCGCCGGCTTGGTTGGCGTGCCGATCGGCACCTGGATGCTGCCTGCGATCGGCCTGGCCGCGTTCAAGCTCGGCGGTCGGCTGCGCTGCTGATCGTCTACTGCACGTTCATGCTGCTTGCCGCCGGGCGGGTGACGCCTGTCGGCAGGCGGGCGCGGCGCGGAGGCGGTCAGTCGGCTTGGCCGGCGGCGTGCTGGGCGGCCTTGCAGGCCTCGTCCGGGCGCCTTGCCCACGGTCTGGGCCGCGCTGAAGGGCTGGCCCAAGGACGAGCGGCGCATCGTCTTCCAGGCTTTCAACACGACGATCCTGTCGGCCATGCTGGTGGCGAGCCTGGTGCAGGGCCTGATCGGTCTGCGCTTCCTGGCGGCGCTCGGCGTGGCGCTGCCCGGCACGCTGATTGGCGTGTGCCTGGGATCGCCTGCTCTATCACCGCCTCGACGACCGCCGCTTCGACCGCATCGTGCTCGCGCTGCTGCTTGTGTCGGGGCTCGGGCTCGTCTGGTCGAACCGCTGAGCACCTGTCATATTTCCGGTCGCTTGGTGGGCGAGAACGACCATCGAAATCGGCAGCGCCGGATGAGGAGAGACGCATGCCCGACGCCTCGCGCGCATTGCGGGTTCTGGCGGCCGCCTGATCGCGTCTTGCCGCCCTGGTCGTGATGCCCGCTTGCCCGCGGCTCAGGAGACCAAGGCCGCGGCGGTCAAGCGCACCCGAGAGCGAGGACGAGAAGAAGGAGCGCGAGACCCGGAAGGCGTGTGCCATTGCGCCTCGTGCTCCACCCTGCACAACCACAAGCCCGCCACCGGCGACCGTCACCTGCAACGTGCAGAAAACCTGGCGCAAGGAAGTTCTGATCAAGATCATGGAGCGAGGAAAGATCGACCTGGCCCTGGGGCAAGCGCCCGCTGCATCGGCGATCTCAAGCTCGATCGCGCAACGCTCATCAAGGGCATGACCGAGCCCGGAGTTCGAGGCCCAGTTCGACAAGCACGACCTCGCGCTGCGAGCTGGAGGGGGAGAAGGAGAAATACGAGGTCAAGCTGGAGATCCATCCCAAAGTCACCTTCAAGCAAGGAAAGGCGGTGAAGGCGAAGCTGAACTGGGGCAATATAGAAGCGCCTCGGCTGGCCAAGACGGCATTGTGGTCGGCCACGGCCGCGGACAATTCCTTCGGTGTGCTGCAGGGCGTCTGTTGTCGACGACATCAACGATTTCATTCAGACCCGGTGCATGGAGGTCAAAGGAGGAGTGGCAGGGCAAGTAGCATCGCCGTCTCCCCTCGGCGCGGCCTCTGCTCCGCGCAGCGAAGAGCGTTGGCGGCGGCACAGATCGGCGGCGCGTCGCTCGCGCCGGCGGTGGGGAGCGCATGACGATGACGACGGCCGTCATTCTGCTCGTCAGCGGCGTCCTGATCGGGGCCGGCATCAGCATCATCTGGCGCGACGTGCGCGCCAAGCGGCGGCGACCTTCGTCGTCAAGCGCGATCGTTCGCGCCGACCGCCGTCCACGGATCCGAGGTCGAGATCACGATCTCCTACGACCCGCAGCCAGCCGCAGCGCCTGCGCCGCCGCTTGCCTGCGGCAAGCGCGTCTGCGCCTGCGCTTGACGCCGGCGAGCAGACTCCGCCAAGCACGGTCCGACGCCCCGAGGACGCCGTCGCGTCCGCGCTGTGCACCTCCCGCTCGAGCAGGAGTGGTCGGCCCTGCAGCCGGCGCTCGCCGCCGGCGTCGACAAGATCAACGCCGTGCTGCGCGCCCGTGCGCCTGTCGGTCGTCGCCGACCGGCGAGCCGTCCTGGAGCTACAAGAACAGGGGCTATGGCGCCTACCGCCGCCTGCTGCTTGGCGGGCGAGCAGCCTGGCCTGGCTGCGGCTCGAGCTGTCCCCCGACGGCCGGCTGCACGCCGGCGTCAAGGCGCACAAGGACGACCGTGCGGAGATCAATGCCGCCGCCGACGTGCCGGCCACGGGTCTCGACGCCGCTCGCGCCAGCCATCTGTTGGCCCAGTGCCTCAAGCCGGCGGCGCTGTCACGCCGCGCGCCGGCAGCCGCGGCCGCGACCGAGGAGGCGAGCGAGCAGGCCTGGAAGGCGTCGACGGCGCTGGTTGCGGCCGCGCTCGAAAGCCACCAATGGGGCGCTGGCGCAGACCGGCGCCCGGCTGCATCGCGCTCGCGCCCGCCGCCTGGGAGGCGGAGCTGCGCCGCTACCGCATGACGTTGTCGGTGGAGGTCAACGGCGACGACGTGGCGCGCATGCACATCGAGCGCCACCCGCATCGAGATGGAGGTCGCCGTCGGCGTGCGCGAGCCGCAGCTCATCGATCTCGGCCGCCGCCGCCGCATCCCCGTCGACGGCATGACCATCCACGCGCTCGCCGAGCTGATCGCCAGCTGCGCCTGGCCGGCCCATCGCGCGCTTCAGGTAGGCCCGCTGCGTGATGTAGCCTGATCGCAGCCCGCATGCGCTCCCTCCTTTCCGAGTCGCTTCTTGCCGTTGCGGCCGCAGCGCTCAGCTGGGCGCTGGTCGGCGGCTTTATGCGCGGGTGATGACCGCGTCGCGCCGCCTGGAGGCGCCCAACGAGCGCAGCATGCACCGCGTGCCCGTGCCGGTGGGGGCGGGCATTGCCGTCGTCGCCACCGCGCTCGTGCTGCTGGCCGCTGTGGCAGGGTGCCGTCGAGCAGGCCGCACCTGCTGTTGCTGGCAGTGCTTGCCGGGCTCGGCGCGCTGTCCTGGATCGACGACCGCCGTGGGCTCTCCCCGGCCGCTCCGCTTCGCTGCTCAGGCCGTGGCGGTGGCGCTGTGCCTGGCCTCGCTGCCGCCGGAGGCACGCGGTGTTCGCCGGTCGTTGCCCGTCGCGCTTGGAGCGCCTCCTCGCTGGGCCTGGCCTGGCTGTGGTTCATCAATCTCTTCAACTTCATGGACGGCATCGACGGGCTGGCGGGAAGCGAGGCGATTGCCGTGGCGCTCGGCTATCTGGTGCTGGCGACTGCATCGCCGGCCTCGACAGGTCCCTTCCGGCTCTGGCGCTGATCGTGGCGGCGTCGGCCGCGGGCTATCTGTTCTGGAACTGGCATCCGGCGAAGGTCTTCATGGGCGACGCCGGCTCGATCCCGCTGGGCTTCCTGCTGGGCTGGCTGATGCTGGACCTGGCTGCTCGCGGGCACTGGGCCGCAGCGCTGATCCTGCCGCTCTATTTCGTCGGCCGATGCCACGCTTCACCCTGCTCAAGCGCGGCCTGCGCGGCGAGAAGCCTGGCAGGCGCACCGCGAGCATTTCTATCAGCGCGCGGTGCTGGGTGGCGCCACGCCGCCCCGGCGTGGTCTGGCGCGTGCGCCGCCGCCAACGCCGCGCTCATCGCGCTGGCGCTCGCGTCCACCGGATACCCCGTGCCGGCCCTCGCCGCGGCGGTTGCGGTCGTCGCGGTCCTGCTCGTCCATCTGCAGAGGCTGGCCGGACCGCGCGCGTCATGAGCCCTCGCGCGCCGGCGAGCAGCGAGGCGTAGGCGGCGCGCGCAGCGATTGCTTGACGTGCGCCTCGGTGAAGCCGTGCAGCAGGCGCAGGCGCGCCGCCTCGCCCATGCGCAGGCGCAGCTCGGGATCGCGCGCCAGGCGCTCCAGGGCGTCGGCCAGCGCCTCGGCGTCCTCCGGCGGCACGATGAAGCCTTCCACGCCGTCGCGCACGAAATGCCGGCAGCCCGGCACGTCCGTGACGACCAGCGGCCGCGCGCTGCGCCGCCGCCTCCAGCAGCGCGCGCGGCATGCCCTCGCGGCTGCGCGCCGGCAGCACGAAGATGTCGGCGTGCCGCCACACCTCGCGCACGTCCGCGACACGTGACCGAGCCAGCGCGCCCCGTGCTGGGCGCACCACGCCGTCAGCACGTCGGCGGTGATCGCCTCGGTGTTGTCGGCGTCGGTGCGCGCCGTAGAGCTTCGAGGCTCGCAGCGCAGTGCCGCGCTGCCTCGAGCCGGTCGTAGCGCCTGCATCAGCACGTCGATGCCTTTGGGCCGGATCATGCGGCCGACGAAGGCCGCGATCGGCACGTCGTTGCCGGGCGGCGGCAGGGCCGGAAGGCCTGCGGGTCGACGCCGGCCCCGCCCAGGATGGCGAACGCGCGCGCCCGGATCGACGCCGCGCTCGCGCAGCAGCGCAGGTCGTCGGAGTTCTCCACCAGCAGGTACGAGCCCGGCCGGCGCAGCATCGAGGCCATCAGGCGCAGCGCGCCCGGCGCGGTAGAGTCGCAGCAGCGCGCCCGGTGCCGAAGCCCGAGCAGGCCGAGCCCAGTCATGTGCACGACCACGTGGCGGCGAGGGCACGCAGCTTGAGCGCGAGGCCGCCCAGCACCGCCGGCTTCATGGCCACCAGATGCACGACATCGGGCGCCTCCGCCTCGAGAATGCGGGCGAGCGCCCAGGCCGAGGCGGCCTCCGCGCGCGGGATTGCTCGAGGAGCGGCGATAGTCGAAGTCGATGACGCGCGCGCCCGAGCGCCTCGATCTCGCCAGGCGGCCGGACGAGCGGGTGACGACGACAACCTCGCGCGCGACCTCCTTGCAGCAGGGCGATGAGCGGGCGGAAATGCGACAGCGCGAACCAGTCCTCGGTGATCAGCACGCACCGACCTTGCGGCAGAGATCCGCGAAGGGCTCCCGCCGGGCCTCGCCCCGCGCATTGCCGCCTGCCGGTTCTCGCTCACCGTCGCCCCCGCTCATCGCTGCCCTGCGAGCCTAGCCGCCGCGCGACGTGGCCTGTCGAGACTCGGAGCCTGCCGCGCCGATGGGATAGCCACGTCGCACCGAGCCCGCTTTTTTGGCAATTGCGAGTGATTTGCATTAGCAGCTAGAGTGTCGCGGTCGACGGTCAGGCCGATGCTGGGCGGAGGTTGAGATGGCGTATCGGGTGAGTTGCCGGATCGCGCATGCTGGCAGGCGCGCTGATCGGCGCTGTCCTGATGGGCGCGTCGGCGTCCTGCGCAGGCGGCGCAGCGGTTCTTCACCATTGCGGCGGTGGAGCCCAAGGGCGGGACCACGGCGGACAAGGGAGCCCTTCCCCACGGCGGCCCTGCCGGAGGGCGGCGGCTACGTCATCAGGAAGCCCGACCAGACCGGGCGCTGGGAGGTCTCGGCCTACGTCTGGCAGCCGAGCCAGATCATCGTCACGGAAGGCGACGACGTGCACGCTCGAGTTCATCGGCATCAACGGCGCCGGAGCACCCCACCACCATCGTCGGCTACGACAAGACGCTGGTCTTGAAGCGCGGCCACGTCATCAGGCTCGAGTTGAAAGCCGACAAGCCCGGCACGCTTCGCCATCGTGTGCAACCACCACAAGCCGTCGATGGTGCGGCGAGCTGATCGTCATGCCGAAGAGATGAGATAGCTTCCGCCACCTGAGTGACTTGCGCAAGGCCGGGCGGGTCCGCCCGTCTCGGACGCCCAGGGTGCGGCTATGCAGCGGCGAATGGTGAACTGGCTAGCCCGGGACAGCGCGTGTCCGCCACTCGGGTAATCCTCTGCCGTGACGGCGTCTCTGCCAACGGGGACCGGCACGCAATCGGCCACCGCAAACGTGGGCTCTGGCGGCATCACGGGTTAACGTGGCCATAACCATGGCGCGCTTCGACCGACGCCAAATAACCTCGCATTAATATCCATCACCATTTAGGGACCATCAGCGAGCATTGCGGCATCGGTCCGTCTCTCGGGGCTTTCGCCTTGCGTGCATTGTTTCTGGCGTAGGAAAAATGAACGGCTGGTGGCGCGCTCTCGCGACTCCGTGATTGAGATTACGTCCGAGCGCGTCGCGCAGATCATTTCAGCCGCGCGCCGCGAGATCATGCAATCGATACGTCCTTCCTTCAGCGGTCGAGTGAAACGGACGAGGTAGCAGGAGCCGTTTGAGGGCAGAATTCGCCACCGGAGCCGGAACGCCCGGTCGAGGCGGCGCAATGCGGGTTGAGGCACCGCAGGGGCGAGCGCGCTGAGTCGCGAGGCCTGGACACCGAGGCCTTGCATGAGCAATGCGCCCAGGTGCGAGGCTGGAGCGTCAGCGCGGGGAGGCGGCCCGCGGGCGCCGCCGAGGCGCAACGAATGAGAGCTATACGCAGAAGAGCGGCGCCGAGCGGCTCGGAGCTGGCTGGTGGAACTTCGCGAAATCGAGGCGCGCCGACAGCGCCGGGCGTGCGCGCGCGTCAGGAGGCCGGAGGCTCAACGCGGGCTGGTTCGCGCGCCTGGGTGAGCCGACGCCCTACGCGAGCAGGTTGTCAGGGCGCGAGGTCAGAGGCCCGGCGCGAGGAGAGCGGTCCGGTGCGCCGCCGAGGCGCCAGGAGAGCCGGCAGCCTTGCGAGAGGCTGCAGAACCGCACCAGCTGGCTGCGCGCCGCGAGTCCGAGGCACAGCGCGAGCCGACCGCACGCCCGGCTCGAGGATCGCGGCGTCGTCGTTGACCGGGCTGTTCACGCGCAGCGAGATCGGCCACACCGTCATGGGGGCTGCGGGATAGGGCACGAGCAGGTCGCGCGGGTCGGGCTCGACGGGCGTCAGCCAGCGGTCGTAGCCTTCGGGCGGCAAGGATCACCGGCATGCGGTCGTGGAAGTCGGCGATCATCTCGTTCGCCGCCGTGGTGATGACGCAGAAGGTCCTGACGATGTCGTCGGTCTCGGGTGTCGCCAGCTCTCCCAGATGCCGGCCAGCGCGAACGGCTCGCCGTCGGCCATGCCGATGGCATAGGGCTGCTTCGGCCCCTTGCGCCTTGACCTTGGCCCATTCGAAGAAGCTGTCGACCGGCACCAGGCAGCGGCGCTTGGCATAGCGCGGCGCGGAACATCGGCGCCGAGGCCACGCGCTCGGCAGTGGCGTTGATCGGCTTGAGCTTGGGCGAGGGCTCCTTGATCCAATGCGGGATGAGACCCCACCACAGGCGGTCGAGGTGCCTGGCGCCGGTCTCGGGTGCTGGCGGATGACCCAGTGCTCGCTGGCCGGGCGCGCCGCTGTAGCGCGGCGGGCGGCGGCGCGGTCTCGTAGAGCGGCTCGATCAGGGTCGCGATCTTGAGCCCTAAGACCTTCGGGTTGCTCTTTGCGTGATGCGGCCGCACATGGCAACGATCTAGCAGGCGCCGCCCGGCCTTCCAAGACTTCGCCGACGATGTGCCGTCGGAGTGAACAGCCGACCGCGCGACAACTCGCAGGCCGATTGACCGGCGTGCGCACGCGGCACCTAGCCTCGCGTGAGCATGGGTAGGCTGCAGACGACATCAAGCGCGTCCTGGGCTGGCTTGCGACGTTGCTCTTCTGGGCAATGTGCTGGCGGCGGCGTCGCCGTGCCATCGATGGCCGCGGTCCCGCTCGTCGACGATGTCCTCTGGCCCGCTCGTCATTTTGCACGGCTGATGGCGCCAAGACAGCGCCTGGCAACGGCGGCCAGGCGGGCACGCTCCGTCCGACCATTGCCCCGCCTGCGTGACGGCCGCGCAATTCGTGCTCGCCGTCGCTCATCGTTCTCACTGCCGTTGCCTTCCCGCTGCCGTCTGCGGCCAGGCCGGCGCGACTGCAATCCGCGCGTCTGCCCGCCGTCCACGTGAGCCTCGGCGCGCGGCATGCACGTCGCGCTCCGCCTCTCTTCGCCTGAGCGTACCAACGTTTGTGCGCGTCCAGGTTTTACGGGCGCAGGTTCGCTTCACCGCGGAGAGCACAGCTCCATGCTTCGGAAATACGCCAGTTGCGCGGGCCTGCGCCGCGCTCATCCTCGCCTCACCCGGCTTTTGCCCATCATCCTCCGGCGTCGGCTCGACAGGCGGCGCCGGCCCTATCGCCACCATCCCGGCGACCACGCTCGAGCAGGGCCAGAGCGCGGCCGCGGTGTTCTTCGGAGATGGTCAAGATCGATCCCTTCAGCGACGCCCAGCTCAAGAGCGTTCGCCGGCACAGCACATCCACGCCCACAGCCTCGACGCCATCCTGGCGCCGACGCTCTCGTCCACGCCTACGGCGTCACCAACGATCTGACCGTCATCGGCCGCCTGCCGTCGTCACGCCGGATGGATATTCGCGAGGGCCATCACTGCATGGCCCCGCCGGCAACACCGTCGACGAGCGCGGCGACCCGCTCCGGGCATCGGCGACCTGACGCTGCTCGCGCCTAGTACCGCTTCTGCAACAACAAGGCGACGCGCACCGAGGCGGCGCTGCTGTTGGGCGTCAAGGCGCCGACCGGTCGCACCAACGAGTACGACAAGCTCGGCGAGCGCTTCGAGGCCGAGTTTCAGCCGGGCAGCCGGGTCGTGGGACGGCCTCTTCGGCATGGCGTTCACCCAGCGCGTTCGCCGCCTGGTCGTTCGACGCCAACGTGCTCTATCATCGCGTGAACAAGGGCACGCAGGACGACCGATCTCGGCGACCGGCTTTCAACTACAATGCGGCCGTTTCATACGCGCCTCGGCGGGCAAGCGGCGCCGGCTGGGGCGCATGCACTGCCAGGCGCGATGCCCGAGCCGATGTATCACGGCGGCCCGAAAGCCGGCGGCCACAAGCACACCCCCACGACGAGCCGCCCGCCCCTACCGCCCGGACCCGCGCTCGATCTCGTGCTCGAGCTCAACGGCGAATGGCACGGCGCACGGAAGGTCGCCGGCATCAAGGACGAGAACTCGGGCGGCAATGTCGTCTACCTCTCGCCGGGCTGCCTGGCCTCATGGGACAAGTGGTCGGGCTTCGCGTCGGTCGGCATTCCCGTCGTCAACCATGTCAACGGCGTGCAGGCCGAGCCCGATTGGCGCCTGCTCACCGGCGTTGCCGTCAGCTTCTGAGTGCGCCACCGATGCCCAGAGCGATTGCCCTCGTGCTGTCGGCGGTGGCGCTCGCGCCGCCCGGCATGGCGGCCCACAGCCACAAGAAAAGGCTGGAGATCGTGCATCCGTGGACACCCGCGACGACGGAGAAGACCGCCCGCCACGACACCGGTGTTCATGAAGATCAAGAACCGCGGGCGGCCGATAAACTGCTCCGCGCCTTCGACGCCAGCGTGGCCGCCAGCGTGGCGCCGCACGGAGTCCCGTCGGTGCCGACGCGCCAGCCACGCCGGTCGCCGCCATCGTCGTCGGTGCCGGCGGGACACGTGGAGCTCGTCCACAACGGCCTGCATTTGCTGTTGAGCGGAGTCAAGAAAGGCTCAACGCCTACGACACCTTCAAGCTGACTCTGGTGTTCGGAACGGGCAGCATGGTGGTCGAGGTGGCGGTCGAGAAGGCCGAGAGCGGTCGAGCCGCACAAGCACTGAGCCGCACGGCACCGGCCGGCTGCGAAGTCGCGACGACGGGCGCATCCGTCGGCTTATCTGCTGCCGCGCCTCGGCGTTTTGTCAAGCGGCTCTTTGGCGACTCGTCGGCATTCTGTTCTGAAATTGCCCAGTGCGCACCACCGAACTGGAGTCATGCCGTCGATCGGCGTGACCTTGGTCGTGAAGATGTGCTCAGGATCGTTGAGCAGCGCCAGGATGTCCTCGATCGGCGTCTTGTCCTTGGCCATCCTCAGGTAGGTCTCGGCCGCCAGCTTCTTGTCCTTGTTGACGATCTCCGTCGCCTCGTTCAACGCGTCCAGGTAGGCCTTGTAGAGCTTGGGGTTCTCGGCGCGGAACTTCGAGGTGGTGGCGACGATGTTGAACGGAGAACGGCGCGCCGAGGATGTCGGTCGACGTCATCAGGCGGCGAATGCCGGGCGTCTTCGCCTGCCGGTTCTGGAACGGCACGGAGGAGAAGTTGGCAGGACGTCCTTGCTGCCGCTGATCATGGCGATGGTCGCATCGGGGTGCGCCATCGTGATGGTGATGGTGTCGAGCTTGCTGTGGTTGCCGACGCCGAATTCCTTCTCGCACGCCATCTGCAGCAGGATGGCCTGGTTCGACACGCGCACGGCGGGCATGGCGATGCGGTGCTGCTCGGTGAAGTCCTTCAGGCTCTTGATGCTGTCGTCGCGCACCATCAAGGCGAGCGGCAGCGCGTTGAGGCCCGATGCGCCCTTCACATCCGATCAGCCCTTTGGTGCGGTCCCAGATGGTCATCAGCCCAGGCACGCCCAGCGGACACGAAGTCGACGCTGCCCGACAGCAGCGCGTCGTTCATCACGTCGGAGGAGCGGAAGGTGTTCCACTCCACCGTGATGTCGCCGAGGCCGGCGACTCGTCGTGGCGCGCTTCTCGACGAGCTTCTGGTCCTCCGCGAGCGCCTGTGGACTGGACGTAGCCGAGGCCGTACACCGCCCTGGCGGCACGCAACGTGTTGGCTTCGGCGGCAGTTGGCACGCCCCTAATGAAGCCGGCCATCGGCGCCAGGATACGCGGACGATAGCTGCTGCGGAGCCCGCGGAGCATTGTTTCTCCCAATGCGACCGTTTCTCCGGGCCCGGCGCCTTTCGCTGGCGCGCCCCGAGAGGTCGATCGTGTGCCGCCGTCACCTTGGGCGCAAGCCGCCATGATAGACCCAGGCGTACGCAGACGGGTCGAAGGCTCAGGTTACGGCGCTAGCCCGGCGGTTGGCTGGACGCGGGGGTTTCTGAGATCGGTGGTCAGCGGGAGCCAGGCCGCTGGCGCGCGCCCGGCGAGCACGCGCTCGGCGACGGCCGCCGCAACCGATCCGGCAGCCCCGCGCCCACGCTGCCAGCCGGCGGCGTGTATGAGCGAACGGCGGCGATGGGCGTGCCGCGCTGCGGGTGCGGCGGACAATGCCGGCCATCGGCGCTCGGCTCCGTCATCCACGATCCAGGCACATGCGCCGCCCGTCGCCACGGCGGCCTTCTCGGAAGCCTTCGCGCGCATAAGCGCGGCACGGGATCGTGCCGAGGCCGGCCCTCGCGCTGGAGAATGCCATCTTCAGCCAGTCGGCAAACAGCGGCCCATCCTCGGCGAGCTGCCGCGCGCGTCCCGGGGCCCCGGGATAAGCCGGCGCGTCGCGCAAGGCGTGAACGCGCTGCGGGACCGGGATCGGCGTGAACGTCGCTCCACAGCTCCACCGCGCGCTCCACGAGTCCACCTGGCGCGCCAGGCGTCCGACCCTGACCACGCTGCTGACGTGGCCGCGCCCCAGGCGTCGCCTCGACAAGCGCGCGCGGCAGTGCTCTCGGCCGACCGCGCTCCAAGATGATCAGCGCCAGCTCGGCGCGACCTGATTTGCGCACGCGCGCTGGGGCCGCCCAGCGTCTGCCCGGGTCAGGAGCTGTGGGCTCGGGTCGCCCCGGCACGGCCAAGAATGCCAGGCAGCATGGTTGTGCCGGACCTCGTCTTTGCTCCAGCGCCCAGGCACGTGCAGTGGCTATGAGATCTCGGAAGGTGCACGGGCGTGAGTGGTGAGAGGGCTGTTGGCGAGTGAGACTACCACTCACCGCTTGCCACTCACCATCCACTTTCTGCACGTCGGCGTCGGCTGCCCGGCTGAGTCTGGAGAAGCGCAGAAGTCGACAGGTTTGGCGGCGCGCTTTTGACCCCTGCGGTCGATCTGGCGGCGCATGAGTCTGCGCTGCACCTTGCGGACATCGCATCCGAGTGCTCGACTGGGAGGGGGGACGCCCGATGAGCTGGAAGCGCTTCGTCGAACATCGCAAGCTCGTGGTCGCTGCCATTGTGGCTTCTGCCGGCCTGCTCGGCGCATGCGTCTGGTCGAGCCGGCCGCGTTTCCGCAATCCGCCGCCAAGAACAAGGGCAACGCGATGTACGCCTACGTTGGTGCGTTCACGACCGCGAAGCGCGAGGCGCGCGGCGACGGCGTTCGCGCCCATCGCGCCAATCCCACGATATCGGGCGCTTTGTGACCCATGTCCAGCACGTTGGCGACCTGGCGAGCCACTCTTCCTGGCGCTGGAGCCCCGACCAGCGCTTCCTCCGCCCGGTCTTCACGGCGGCGGCGATTGCCTGCCACCGCCTTGCGCTCGACCGGGAGACATGGACGGCGCTGGAGCTGCCTCGGTCGCGCCGCCACCGGTGGCGACGAACTTGAAGCGTCCGATCAGGCCGTCGATCCGAGCGGTGCAGAGTTCATGATCGACAGCCAGCTACGCCCAGTGGCACGGTCGCGGTGCTGGCTATCGCTCAGGATGGACATCGCCGAAGGCGCCGGCATCCGGGGCTGATGCCGCTGCCGTGGAGCGAACCCGGGGCCCGCACAGGGCCCAGCAACCGAGGCCACAGACCCACGCGACATCGTTTTCGATCCTTCCGGCCGCTTCGTCCGCGGTTGCCCGACAAGCGGTTGGATCGCGTCCCCGTGTTCCGCCTTCCGATTCCAGCGGGGGCCGGGCTGACGCCGACCGAGGCAGGTTCCGTCAAGACCACGCCCGGCGCCAGGCCCTGACATCCGGCCTTCCACCCGAAGCTCTCCATTGTCTGCCAGGTGCTCAACGGGCTCGACGGCAATGACGCGACCACCTACCGCTGCGGATGGGGAGAAGGGCGCGCCCGGCGCTGACCCGGGTCGTGCCACGCGCGAACCGATTTCCGCCTCGGCTACGGCGCGGCCTTTCCGAGATCGCCAGTCTCGCCCGACGGCCAGTTCGCGGTATACTGCTCAAACCGCGGTCATGACAGTGGCGTGGTCGTTCATCGCCTCTGACGCCGGCCAGGCGGTTCTGCCGGGCGCACGTCGGCTGGGTGCAGCCGTCGCGAGGCCCATCCCCGCGCTTCATCGGCCCCGGGATTCCTGCCGGACGATTTCTCTGCGCCGGCCAACGAGAACGTGCGCACACCGTCGTCACCTTCAAGGTGAGGCACGAGGCTCCGGGCAAGCTCTACCCCGACCGGCCAGGTGGTCAGGAACTGGCGGTCCACGCCGCATCAGTTCTTTACGGGTAGGCCGTAGCCGACGCGCTGGAGCCACAACTCCGCCAAAGAGTTGGGCGCGCGGGACTCACCTCCCGCCCAGTCGCGTCGTCAGGTCAGGTGCATGTTGTTGAGATTGGCGGCGAGCCTGCAGCGAGCCGCCGTCCCGCGCGCCGGCGTTCGGGTTGACGCCGGCCGCACACCTGCGTGCCGTTCAAGCGGAAGTAGACGAGCGTCTCCATGCCCATCGGCTCGGTGACGTCGAGCTTGACCTCGAACGGCACCTCGCCGGCCTCCAGATGTGCGCTCGGCCTCGGTGATGTGCTCGGGCCGCAGGCCCAGCAGCAGCTTCGCCGTCTCTGCACGTGGCCGCGGTACTGCTCGGCGCGGGCGGGCGGCACCGGGAACGCCAGCTGGTCGTTGAGCTTGATGCTCAGGCCGCCGTTCGCGCTCTTCCATGCGGCAGGGGATGAAGTTCATGGCCGGCGAGCCGATGAAGCCGGCGACGAAGCGCGTCGCGCGGACTGTGGTAGAGCTGGTTGCGGCGTGCCGACCTGCTCGATGATGCCGTGGTTCATGACCACCACGCGGTCGGCCAGCGTCATGGCCTCGACCTGGTCGTGGGTGACGTAGACCGTCGTGGTGCGCACCTGCTGGTGCACCTTCTTGATCTCGGTGCGCATCTGCACGCTGCAGCTTGGCGTCGAGGTTCGACAGCGGCTCGTCGAACAGGAACACCTTGGGATTGCGCACGATGGCGCGGCCCATGGCGACGCGCTGGCGCTGGCCGCCGGAGAGCTGCCTGGGCTTGCGGTCGAGCAGCTCCGTGATGTCGAGGATGCGCGCGGCCTCGTCGCACCCGCTGCTTGATCTCGGCCTTGGGAAAGCGCTTGAGCCGCAGCCCGAACGACATGTTCTGAACACGGTCATGTGCGGGTAGAGCGCGTAGTTCTGGAACACCATGGCGATGTCGCGGTCCTTCGGCGGCACGTCGTTGACGACGTCGCCGCCGATCAGGATCTCGCCGTCCGGTGATGTCCTCCAGACCCGCGATCATCCGCAGCGTCGTCGACTTGCCGCAGCCCGGACGGCCCGACCAGCACCACGAACTCGTGGTCGGCGATATCGAGATCGATGCCGCGCACGCGCCTCGACCTCGTCGTAGTGCTTGAAGATCTTGCGCAGTTTGACTTCCGCCATGGGTCTCGCCTTCTAGCCCTTCGTCGCGCCGGCGGTGAGCCCGGCGATGTAGTAGTCCATCAGGAAGGCGTAGATGATGAGCGGCGGCGCGGCGCCGAGCAGCGCGCCGGTCATGATCTGACCCCAGTTGAAGACGTCGCCCTTGATCAGCGAGGTGATGATGCCGACCGGCAGCACGCAGCTGGTCGGCGGAGGTCGTGAAGGCCAGCGGATAGAGGAACTGCGCCCAGCTCACCGTGAAGGCGAAGATGGTCGCGGCGATGAGGCCCGGGCAGCGCCACGGGGATGAAGATCATGGTCAGGGTCTGCAGCCAGCTGGCGCCGTCGATCAGCGCGCGCCTCGTCGAGCTCCTTGGGGATCGAGGCGAAGTAGCCGATCATGATCCAGGTGCAGAACGGCACGGTCAGCGTCGGATAGAGGATCAGCAGCACCCACCAGCGATTGATCAGCTCGATGTCGGTCGCCTCCTTGAACATGGCGAACATCTTGAAGAGCGGCAGGAACAGCAGCGTCTCCGGGATCAGGTAGGTGAGGAAGACGCCGGTCGCCAGCGTCGCCGAGCCCCAGAACTTCATGCGCGACAGCGCAAACGCCGCCGGCACGCGAGATCGAGCATCGTCAGCGTGACGCAGAACACGGAGACCAATCGCCGAGTTGCGGAAGAACGTCAGATAGTTCCGGCGAGGTCAGCAGCCCCGTGTAGTTCTCCAGCGTCGGATGGTAGACCCACCAGGGGCTGGTGGCGGCCGAGATCTCGTTGCTGGTCTTGAGCGACGTGATCACCATGTAGATCGGCGGCAGCAGGAAGAAGATCGCGAACAGCACCAGGAAGAAATAGGACCAGCGCAGCGCCCAGGTGCCGGTCGCGGCTCATGCTGCCGTATCGCTGCCGGGCGGCGCGCGGCCGTTGGCGACGGCGGCGGTGCTGCGACAGCCATCATACCTCGCTCCCCGGCGGTTGATGTCGCGCAGGATGAATGTGGCGGCGACCGCCAGGATCGGCACCATGAACAGCGAGACGCAGGCGCCGAGCGGAATGTCGCCGCCCTGAATGCCGAGCCAGAACGACCAGGTGGCGAACACGTGCGTCTTGTCGATCGGGCCGCCCGCCGTGATGATGCGCACGATGTCGAAATTGGCGAAGGTGACGATCAGCGAGAACAGCGCCGTGATGGCGATGATGTTGCGCATCATCGGCAGCGTCACGTACCACATGCGCTGCCACCAGTTGGCGCCGTCTATTTCGGCTGCCTCGTAGAGCTGCTCGGGCACCGATTTGAGCGCCGCCAGGTACATGATCATAAAGAACGGCGCGCCGATCCAGATATTGATGAGGATGACCGAGAAGCGCGCCCAGTAGGCGTCGCCGGTCCACGACACCGGGCCGATGCCGAACAGCGCCAGGACCCAGTTGAAGGCGCTGTAGGAGGGGTCGAACAGCCACAGCCAGGCAAGGCAGCTCATGGCCGGCGGGATCACCCAGGGCACCAGCAGCATGCCGCGCCACTTGCGCTGTCCCTTGGCCGGGATGTTGTGCACGAAATGGGCGACGATGAAGCCGATGAGGGCTTTGAAGATGACGGCGGTGATGGCGAAGATGCAGGATTGCTGCACCACCATCCAGAACGTCTCGCGCTTGAACAGGAAGGTGAAGTTGCTCAAGCCGACGAAGCGCTCGCATCGTCTTGTTGAGCGTGGCCAGATGCAGCGAGTAGAGCGCCGGGTAGATCACCAGCAGGGCAATCAGCAGGATCAGCGGCAGCGCCATGAAGAAGGCGATGCTCGACTTGCGCTGCATGTGCTTGCGCAGGCTCGAGCGCTGGCGCGGCCGGCGCCCGACCTCGACCCGTTGGATGACTAGCATCGACCATCGACGAACCTCGCGATATTTCTGCCCTCTCCCCGCTTTAGCGGGAGAGGGCAGGTGAGGCAGAGTTCGGCGTGCGGCTGCCCTCACCTCGCGTCCTAGGTGCGCAGGAAGCCTTCGACCTCGCTTTCCGCCCAGGCCAGCGTCTTCTCGACGGCTTCGCCCTGCAGCTGGCGGGCGATCATCTTGGTCTGGATCGCCTGCGTGTAGATCTGGAAGGCGATCTTCGGCGGGGCGGGAGCCGCGGCAATCGACAGGGTCTGGTGGTTGTGCGGGTTGGGATAGTGGTAGAGCGTGCCCTTCGGCGGCCCTTCCTCGGCCCAGGTCTTGAGCGTCGTCAGGTTGGCGAAGGACGGCAGGTCGTAGCCACCGCTGGCGGCAACCAGCTTCTCGACCGCGCCCGGCTGCGACATGTGCACGAGCAGGCTCTTGGCCGCCGACTTGTTCTTGCCGAAGTTCCAGATCCCCCAGAAGTAGGGCAGGAACGGCGCAACGCGACCCTTTGGACCTGCCGGGAAGCCGTGCGTCCAGCATTGCTCGGCGATCTGCGGCGCATCGCGCTTGGCCACCGCCCACGCGCTCGGCGGATTCATGATCAGCGCGCCCCTGCCGGAGACCGAGCCACTTGTTGTTGGACGCATCGTCCCATGACGGGGCGTCGGGCGGATAGAATTTCGCCACGCGCGTGCAATAGTCGAGCGCCTGCCGCACCGCATCCGTCTTGACCGTGAGGTCGCCCTTCGCATTCACGAGCTCGGCGCCGAACGATTGGAAGAACGCGCCGGCCGTATCGACCGAGATCCGACGTCTGCCCGAGGCCGATGCCGAATGGGAAGCCGGCCTTCTGGCAAGCTTCGGCCGCCTTCAGGAAGGTGTCGACGGTCCAGCTCTCGGCCTTGGGCGGCGATCCCGCCGGATACAGCGCTTGCACGTCGATGCCGGCATGCTGCTTCATGAGGTCGATGCGCGAGCACGGTCCCTTGATCTGGCTGCCGATCGTCGCCGGCACCGCAAGCCAAGTGCCTTTGTTGCGTGCCGAGATACTCGACGGTGCCGTTGACCGCGCCGTTCTGCTTGATCAAGGGCTCCATGATGTCGTCGACGGGTTCCAGGTTCAGTGCCTGGTCCTGGGGCCACCAGGTCGGCATGGCCAGGATGTCGTGGCCGGACTTTGCCTGCGCCTCGGCGGCGATGGTCAGAAGGTTCTTGAAGCCCTGCGACGTGATGTAGTCGATCTGCACCTCGACCTTTTCCTTGGCCGCCCATTCCTGAACGAGCGCTTCCGAGGTCTTGTTGGCGCCGGGCACCCAGTGGTCCCAGAAGCCGATCGAGAGCTTGCCGGCCGCGTTCGCGGTGCGCACGAACGGCGCCGCGATCATCGTCGCCGATGCCGCAGCCGTCGTCGCCACGAAGCGGCGGCGGCGTCATCTTGGTTTTCTTCATGGGGTTTCTCCTGTTGCAGTCCGCTGAGCTGTTTCAGCGCACGCTGTCGGGCCTCGCGCGCGAAGGCCGCGTCGCGAAGTCCGTGCGCACGTTCGATCTGCGTGATTGTCCAGGCTGACGCGGTCGCGCTCGATCGGGCGAGCCGGTCGGAATACGCGATATGGCCTACGGGGTTCGATGGCTACCAGCGCTCGCTTGGCGTCGCCTCCAGGGGTCTTCTTGCTTCTTGCCGCACTCGTCAGGATCGAGGCGGTGCCGGCATTTGAGTGCGCGGCCGGGTGTCGTGTCAAGGTCGCTGGGTATACCCGCGGCGATACATAGGCCAAAGTCGTACACAACGTGAATGCCGGGGCGAGCGAGTCGGGGCGCTACCGCTTCAGGAATGCCGAGGCGCCGATGCCGAGGAGGCGCGGCAGGTGCGTGTAGATGTAGCGGCACCCTCTGGCCTGCACCTCGGCAAGCGTGTCGGGCGTGGCCGGCATGCCGGGCGTGCGGCCGGCGGCGACGATGCTTGGCCAATGCCTCCTCGATCGCCTTGGCGACGGGCGGCGCCTTGGGATTGCCGGGATAGCCCATCGACTGCGACAGGTCCGACGGGCCGATGAAGAACACGTCGATGCCCTCGACGGCCAGGATCGCATCGATGTTGCGCAAGGCCGCCTCGTGCTCGAGCTGGACGCACACGAGCGACTGCGCGTTGGCCTGATGCGCGAAGTCGGGCATGCGCGCGCCGAGGCCCCACGCAGTCGGGACGGGTGCCGGCCGCCAAGCCCGCGCGCGGCGCCGGGTCCGAACTTGACCGACGCCACGGCCCGGCGCGCGTCCTCGGCCGTGTTGATATGCGGCACCTGCACGCCCATCACGCCGCGGTCCATGACGCTCTGGATGTCGCTCGCCGAGTTGGTCTTCGGCCGCGCGATCGGCGTGATGCCGGCGGCGTCGCATGCCATCGCCATCAGCTCCACGTCGCCCAAGCCGATGCTGCCGTGCTCGCAGTCGATCAGCACCCAGTCGAAGCCGGCGAAGCCCAGCATCTCCACGATCTGCGGGGAGGGAAACATCACCGAGCAGCCGAGCGCCGGCTCGCCGCGGGCGAGCTTCTCCTTCATGCGATTGGGCTTCATGGTCACTCCGCCGGGCTGCGCTGTGGCGTGGCGAGCGCGCTTTCCCATCAAGCCCCGTCCGCTCGCGATGCAAGGTGTAGAGCCCGGCCGCCAGCACCAGGCCGATGCCGGTCGAGGCCAGCGCATCGGGGATGTCGCCCCAGAACCAGTAGCCGAGCAGGATCGACATCGGCACCATGACGTAGCGGAACGGCGCGATCACGGACATCTCGCCCGTGCGCAGGGCCATGATGATGGCCGTGTTGGCGACGAACAAACATGCAGCCGACATGGTCATCAACCCCCAGGCCCAGCCGGACGGCATCTGCCACGGCCCGTCGAAGGGCGCCACGAGGAAGCCCGCCAGCGTGATGGCGGCAGCGCTTGCGGCGGCGACGAAGATCGAGGGGATGTCATGGTGCAAGCCGCGGGTGGTGAGGTCGCGCGTGGTGGTAGAAGATCAGGCGTCACCAGCGCCAGGTACGCGGCGGCGCCGAGGCCGCCGTCCGGCCTGACGATCAGCACCACCCCGAGAAAGCCGGTGAGCGCCGCCAGCCAGCGCCGCCAGCCCACCCGTCTCGCGGTAGATGATGGCGGCTCCGGCCGTCACCGCGAGCGGCGTGACCTGCAGCACGGTGATGACCGTCGCCAGCGGCAGGTAGCGCAGCGACATGACGATGAAGACCGTTGCCCCGGCGGCGCTGGCGAGGCGCAGCAGCATCATCGGCGTGAACAGAAGGCCGAGCGGCCGCACCGCGCCGAATGCCACCACGCCGGCAGCAAGCATGGCCGTCGCCAGCACGCCGCGGACGACGAGGATCTCGCCGGAGGGAAGCTCGTCCGACACCAGCTTGACGCAGACATCGTTGAGCACGAAGGCGACGGAGGACACCAGCACCGCAACGATACCGCGCAAGTTGTCGGTCATGACGGGTGAGCCCTCGCCAGCCGCTGCTCGCGCAAGAAGGTGTAGAGACCGGCCGCCGTGACGATGGCGATGCCGATCCAGGATGGCCAAGTCCGGCCGCTCGTGCCAGACCAGATAGCCGCGCCAGGATGGCCCACAGAATGATCGAATAGCGGAACGGCGCGACCACGGCGATCTCGCCGGTGCGCATGGCGGCAACCAGCCAATACTGGCCGGCGAGCAGCGCCACGCTGGCGACGAGCAGGATCGTGACGGTCGCGGACGAGGGCTGCATCCAGGTCTCGAACAGGGTGAAGCCGAGGCTTGCCAGCGTGACGACGGCGGCCGAGGTGGTGACGATGACGAGCGGGGCACGCCCGGCGCCACGCTGCGCGACAGCAAATCGCGCGCGGCGGAGAACAGCACCGATACGATCGCCAGCACGCGCATGCGGGGTGAACGCCGACCCGCCGGGCCGCACGATCAGCAGCACGCCGATGAGGCCGACACAGGTTGCGGTCCATCGCCGCCAGCCGACCTGGGCGCCCATGAACAGCGCGGCGCCAGCCGTCACCGCCAGCGGCACGAACTGCAGGATGCCGAAGATGTCGGCCATCGGCATGTGCACGAGCGCGGAGAGGAAGGTGATGGTGCCGCCGAGGTCGGCGGCGGCGCGCCACAGCACGGTCGGCGACAGCGCGTGCGGCAGGTCGCGCAGGACGCCGCTGGCGACGATGAGGGCGGCGCCGAGCGCCGTCGTGAACAGCCCGCGCAGGAAGATCGCCTCGCCGGTCGGCAGGTGGCCGGCGGCAATCTTCATCAGCGTGTCGTTGACGACGAACACCGCCATCGACGCCAGCATGGCGAGGATGCCGCGGATGTTGTCGGAGCGGGCGTGGGCGGGGATGGCGAGGCTCATCGAGGAATGCTCGCCTCGTCCCTTACTGGCAAGCAGGCCCGCAAGCAACCCCCGGCCGCTACAGGCTGTTAGGCACCGCGAGCCGTGGGCGCTATCGCCTGCAGCCGCACGAATTCTTCTGTCGTAAAGCCCGCGTCGGCGATGATGCGCCGAAGTGTGCCTGGTCGGATGCGTTTATGATCTGGAACGACGACGCGCGCGTGCGGCGTGTGTCGCGTCTGAGGATCATGTGACTTCCGGTCTGCCGCTGGACACAAACCCAGCTCGTTCCAGGATGGAGCGGACATCGCGACCCGAGAGGTCGGCGGGAAGCTTGACCACGGTCTCACGCTCACGCGACCTCGACTTCGGCGAACTCCGCGTCCTGGCCTTCGGCGCGGGATCACCAGGCTTCACGGCAATCCTCGACGTAAGGGATAGTCGCTTCGCGAATGTTGGCCAGAGGCTTCCTCGGCGCGTGTCACCGCTACGGCTGATGCATCCCGGTAGGGCCGGCACGCTGACCACGAACCCGCCGTCTTCCTCTGGCTCCAAGCAGACACGGTGTAGCGCATGCGACAAGGCTCTCACACTTTCGCTGGACGTCAGCCTGAAGCGCGCATCACCCGCCGGTGACGCTCATGTGGCGAGGCCACCGCCGGCTGCTTGGTGCGCCGGTCGATGACGAAGTCGTGGCCCTTGGGCTTGCGCGAGATGGCCTCGTCGATGGCGGCCAAGAGCAGCGCGTCGTCGGCGCTGGCGCGCAGCGGCGCGCGCAGGTCGGCGGCGTCGTTCTGGCCGAGGCACATGTAGAGTGTGCCGGTGCAGGTCAGCCGCACGCGATTGCAGCTTTCGCAGAAGTTGTGCGTCATCGGCGTGATGAAGCCGAGCCGGCCGCCGGTCTCGGCGACGCGCACGTAGCGCGCCGGGCCGCCGGTGCGCAGCGGGATGTCCTCCAGCGTGAAGCGGTCCATCAGGCGGGCGCGCACGATCGACAGCGGCAGATACTGGTCGGTGCGGTCGCCGTCGATGTCGCCCATCGGCATGGTCTCGATCAGCGTCAGGTCGAAGCCGCGGCCGTGGGCGAAGCGGATCAGATCGTCGAACTCGTCCTCGTTGAGGCCCTTCAGCGCCACGGCGTTGAGCTTGATCTCGAGGCCCGCCTTCTCCGCCGCCTCGATGCCGGCCATCACCTGGGCGAAGTCGCCCCAGCGGGTGATGGCCTTGAAGCGGTCGGCGCTTGAGGGTATCGAGCGAGATGTTGATGCGCCTGACGCCGGCGTCCTTCAGCTCCTGGGCGAACTTCGGCAGCTGGCTGCCGTTGGTGGTCAGCGTCAGCTCGTCCGAGGCCGCCGCCGAGGTGGCGCGAGAGCGCGCGGAACAGCCACAGGATGTTCTTGCGCACCAGCGGCTCGCCGCCGGTGATCCTCAACTTGCGCACGCCCTTGGCGACGAAGGCCGTGCACAGCCGGTCGAGCTCCTCGAGCGTGAGCAGGTCCTTCTTGGGCAGGAACGTCATGTGCTCCGACATGCAGTAGGAGCAGCGGAAATCGCAGCGGTCGGTGACGGAGACCCGCAGATAGGTCACGTGCCGGCCAAACGGGTCGATCATCGCCGGCTCTGGAGAAAGTTGTCTGATGGGTTCACTTCATTGGGCGCCGCGTTCAGCCTGGCATTCCACAAAGATAATCATGCCATGATCAGGGGCCAACCTCCAGCCCGGAAAGAACGAAAGTGGCGGCCGCTGCAAGGCAGTCGCCAGGACTGGCGTCACGGCACGAAGGTAAAATGTGAATGAAATCAAGAGCAAACAAGAATTCGGTGATTTGTCCATCGCGATTGTTGCTGCAGATCATCTTGCAGAGTTGGGATAGTGCCCACCCAAGACTGAATGAAAGTGGTTCCACGCCAACAGAAGCCGTGACGCTTTTTTGAGCACGTGTGGTATTGTCAACCGTCGAGCAATCGTGCAAATCTGGCATACCAGAGTCTCGCGGTCGTAAAATAAGTGCGGGACCAGAGGTAGGGAGAAGTGCCTGATGCCGAGGGCAGCCGGGCTGGTCGAGCCGGGCTCAGACATCGCGCCGGAGGATATGCTCCGCGCGCAATGCTATCGGCTGCTGGCGCGTTTTCTCTCTCTCCCCAACCGGCGCCGATCTGGCAGCCGGTGCTCGACTCAAAGGCGACGACAGCGACCTCGGCCGGGCCATTCTCCGCGTTCGCGCACGTTTGCGCTCGCTCGCAAGCCGCAACCGTGGCGGAAGAGTACCACGACCTTTTCGTCGGCTTGGTGCGCGGCGAGCTCGTCCCCTTCGGCTCCTATTATCTGACCGGCTTCCTGCACGAGAAGCCGCTTGCGCAAGCTGCGCCAGGACATGAGCCGGCTCGGCGTCGAGCGCCAGCAGGACGTGGCCGAGCCCGAGGACCACATCGCCTCGCTGTGCGAGATGATGGCGGGCTTCATCGACGGCTCGTTCGGGCGCCCGCTCGCGCCTCGAGGAGCAGAAGGCTTTCTATGCGGCGCACATCGGCAGTTGGGCGCCCGTGCTCTTCCGCGACATGGAAGCGGCGAAAGCATCCATCCTCTACGCCACACTCGGATCGGTCGGCCGCGTCTTCCTCGGCATCGAGGAGGGCGCGTTCGCGATGGTCTAGCGGCCGACTTGAACCTGGAAATGGCTTGAATTGGAATGAACACGAAGCAAGCAGCGTTCACATTCAAGGATCACACTGAGGAGGCAAGGCCTCATGAAGCAGAGCAAGAAGGAGGCGGTCGCGACCGCCGCAGCTTCCTGAAGCTGGCGGGCGCGGGCGCCGCAGCCGGCGGGCAGCGCTGATGACCGGCGAAAAGAAAGCGCAGGCCAGCGAGGCAAAGCCCAAGACCGCGCTCTATCGCGAGACCGAGCATATCCGGCGCTACTACGAGCTCGCGCGCTGAGGCGTGAATTCCAGCCGGCCGCCAGATGTGGCGACTGCCGGCGCGACCAGACCAAGGAGAGAGGCATGCTCAGGAAGAAGATGAGCGGCGTCGCAAAGGGTCCCCGGTTGTCGTCGGCCCTGCAGGATCAGGCGCCCGGCACAGTGGACCGGCGCGCGTTCTTGAGGAATTCGGGGCTCGCCATCGGCGGCCTCGCCGCCGTTTCTGGCGGTTGCGGGCGGCAGGGTGCGGGAAGCCGAGGCTGCCGGCCCACCCACGGGCGGCAAGATCGACATCAAGAAGTCCGTGTGCACGCACTGCTCGGTCGGCTGCACCATCATGGCCGAGGTGCAGAACGGCGTGTGGATCGGCCAGGAGCCCGGCTTCGACTCGCCCGCTCAACCTCGGCGCCCATTGCGCCAAGGGCGCGGCCGCGCGCGAGCACGCGCCACGGCGACCGCCGGCTCAAATATCCGATGAAGCTCGTCGGGGGCAAATGGACCCGCATCAGCTGGGACGTCGCCATCAACGAGATCGGCGACAAGATGCTCGATATTCGCCAGAACGTCGGGCCAGGACTCCGTCTACTTCCTGGGCTCCGCCAAGTTCTCCAACGAGCAGGCCTACCTGTTCCGCAAGTTCTACGCCTTCTGGGGCTCCAACAACGGCGACCACCAGGCGCGCATCTGCCACTCCACGACCGTCGCGGGCGTCGCGAACACGTGGGGCTACGGCGCCATGACGAACTCCTACAACGACATCATGAAGTCGAAGGCGATGTTCCTCATCGGCGGCAACCCGGCGGAAGCCCATCCCGTCTCGCTGCAGCACCTGCTCAAGGCCAAGGAGCAGAACAACGCGGCGATGATCGTGTGCGATCCGCGCTTTACGCGCACCGCCGCGCACGCCACCGAGTATGTGCGCTTCCGTCCCGGCACGGACATCGCGCTGATCTGGGGCCTGCTCTGGCACATCTTCGAGAACGAGTGGGAGGACAAGGAGTTCATCCGCAAGCGCGTCTGGGGCATGGACTTCGTCCGCGAGGAAGTGAAGAAGTGGACGCCCGAGGAGACCGAAGCGGTCACGGGCGTGCCCGGTGCGCAGCTGCGCCGGCGTCGCCAAGACGCTCGCCACCAACAAGCCCGGCACCGTCATCTGGTGCATGGGCGGCACCCAGCACACCGTCGGCAACGCCAACGTGCGCGCCTACTGCATCCTGCAGCTGGCGCTCGGCAACATGGGCGTCGCGGGCGGCGGCACCAATATCTTCCGCGGCCACGACAACGTGCAGGGCGCGACCGACTTCGGCGTCGAGCCGGGCACGCTGCCGGGCTACTACGGTCTGGCGGAGGGCGCCTGGAAGCACTGGTCCCGCGTTTGGGACGTGCCCTACGACTGGATGCTCGCCCGCTTCAAGGACAAGAAGCTGATGGAAGAGGCGGGCATGCCGCTGTCGCGCTGGGCGGACGGCGTGCTCGAGGCCAAGCAGAGAACGTCGCGCAGCCCGACACGCTGAAGGCCGTGTTCTTCTGGGGCCACGCGCCGAACTCGCAGACCCGCGGGACCCGACCTCAAGAAGGCGTTCGAGAAGCTCGACATGCTGGTCATCGTCGACCCGCATCCGACGGTCAGCGCCGGTGCTGCACGACCGCACCGACGGCGTCTATCTGCTGCCGGCGGCAACCCAGTACGAGACGGTCGGGTCGGTGACGGCCTCCAACCGCTCGCTGCAATGGCGCGAGAAGGTGTTCGGGCCGTTCTTCGAGGCCAAGTCCGACCACGAGATCATGTATCTGCTCGCCAAGAAGCTCGGCTTTCGACAAGGAGATGTTCAAGCAGATCAAGGTCGAGAACAACGAGCCGGTCGTCGAGGACATCACCCGCGAGTTCAACAGCGGGATGTGGACCATCGGCTACACGGGCCAGAGCCCGGAGCGGCTGAAGCTGCACATGGCCAACCAGCACACCTTCGACAAGGTGACGCTGAAGGCCAACGGCGGCCCGTGCGACGGCGACTACTACGGCCTGCCGTGGCCCGTGCTGGGGCACCGCCGCCATCAAGCATCCCGGCACGCCCAACCTCTACGACACGTCCAAGCCCGTTGCCGACGGAGGCCTCAACTTCCGCGTCAACTGGGGTCTGACGGTCGAAGGGACAGGCCAACGACAAGTGGACCAAGAACGATCCGGTCGCCGACAGCCTGCTGGCGGTGGAGAGCTATCCCGTCGGCGCCGAGATCCAGGACGGCCACCCGCCCGTCACCATGGGCCTGCTCATGAAGATGGGCTGGGACAAGGACCTGACGCCTGAGGAGCTGGAGACCATCAAGAAGATCGGCGGCGACAAGCCGGAGAACGTGGCTTGGACCATCGACAACTCGGGCGGCCTGCAGCGCGTGGCCATCAAGCACGGCATCGCCCCGTTCGGCAACGGCAAGGCGCGCTGCGTCGTCTGGAACTTCCCGGACGGCGTGCCGCTGCACCGCGAGCCGCTCTACACCAACCGGCGCGATCTGCTGCCCAAGTATGCGACCCACCCGGATCGCAAGCTCAACCGGCTGCCGCTGCTGTTCGAGTCGATCCAGAAACGCGACGTCTCCGAGGACTATCCGATCATCCTGACGTCGGGTCGTCTGGTGGAGTACGAGGGCGGCGGCGAGGAGCAGCGCTCCAACCCGTGGCTGGCCGAGCTGCAGCAGAACATGTTCGTGGAGATCAATCCTGCGGACGCCAACAACCTCGGCATCAAGGACGGCCAGCAGGTGTGGCTCGAGGGCCCGAGAAGGGCAAGGTCAGGGTCATGGCGCAGGTCACCGAGCGGGTCGGCAAGGGCGTTGCCTTCATGCCGTTCCACTTCGGCGGCCACTTCCAGGGCAAGGACCTGAGATCCAAGTATCCTGCGGGCACCGATCCCATCGTGCTGGGCGAGTCGGCCAATACGGCCACCACCTATGGGTACGACATCGTCACCCAGATGCAGGAAACCAAGACCACGCTCTGCAAGATTTGGAGGCCTGACCATGGCACGCATGAAGTTCCTCTGCGACGCGGAGCGCGTGCATCGAGTGCAACGCCTGCGTCACCGCCTGCAAGAACGAGCACGAGGTGCCCTGGGGCGTGAACCGCCGGCGCGTCGTCACCATCAACGACGGCAAGCCGGGCGAGCGCTCGATCTCGGTCGCCTGCATGCACTGCTCGGATGCGCCGTGCGCGGCCGTCTGCCCGGTCGACTGCTTCTACCAGACCGAGGAAGGCGTGGTCCTGCACAACAAGGACCTGTGCATCGGCTGCGGCTATTGCTTCTACGCCTGCCCGTTCGGAGCGCCGCAGTACCCGCAGGCCTCCAACTTCGGCTCCCGCGGCAAGATGGACAAGTGCACCTTCTGCGCCGGCGGCCCGGAGAAGAACGAGGAGGCGCAGTTCAAGAAGTACGGGCGCAACCGCCTGGCCGAGGGCAAGCTGCCGCTGTGCGCGGAGATGTGCTCGACCAAGGCGCTGCTTGGCCGGCGACGGCGACGTCGTGTCCGCGATCTACCGCGAGCGCGTGGTCACCCGCGGTTTCGGCTCCGGCGCCTGGGGCTGGGGCAAGGCCTATCCCGGCCAGTCAGGCTGAAAGCCCGGCTGAAGCTCGAGCGAAGCTGATCGCAAGGGGCGGCCGACCGGTCGCCCCTTTGTGTCATCGACACCGGGTGGAACCGCCGGGCAGCGCGGCACGGCGTCGTCCGAGCCGGAGCGGCGCCCGGGTCAGAAGGAGGCCAGATATGGCACACATGCGTCGGGCGGCGCTGATTGCAGCGGTCGCCGTCGTTGCGCTGGCAGGCGGCTGCCGCGAGAACGAGCAGGACCGGCCGCTCGATTTCCAGCCTCACGTCTACAAGGGCCAGAAGCAGCCGTCCCTGACCGGGCAGCAGCAGCGCGACTCTGCAGGAGCGCGGCAACCTTCAGCGATGAGTGGCGTGGCCGGATTGGCAGGACATGGCCGATGTTGGCACAATGGGCCCACAGGGCTCCGAAGCGCGCAAAACCGGCGCAACGATCGGGAGGATCGGACAATGATGGCGGGCTTCGTTAGCGGTTCGATCGGCAGCCGCGGGGCGCTGACCGTCGCCGGCGTGCTGGCCGGCACGGCTCTGGCGCTCACCTTGGCGTTGTCGCCTCTCAACGCACAGCAGCAGGAGCCGAGCTCCAGCGTGCGGCCGCCGCCAGGCGCCTCCATTCCCGGCGGTCCCAACGTCGTGCAGCCGGAGCGGCCCGGCAACTACGACGTCGAGATGTGGAAGAAGGTGCGCGAGGGCCTGAGCGGCCAGGTCTCGATCCCCGACAAGAAGGCGGGCCAGCTCGTGCAATCGGACGGCGAGGCGTGGCGCAACTTCCGCAACGGACCGCTGCCGCGCTACGGGCTGTGGGCCATGGTCGCGCGTCGTCGGCGTGCTCGCCGCCTTCTTCCTGCTGCGCGGCCGCATCCGCATCGAGCATGGCTGGGCCGGCCGCACCATGATGCGCTTCTCCGAGGTCGAGCGCTTCGGCCACTGGCTGCTCGCCGTCTCCTTCATCATCCTGGCGCTGACCGGGCTCAACGTCCTCTACGGCCGCTACGTCCTGCTGCCGCTCATCGGCGCCGAAGCCTTTTCCTTCATCTCCATCTGGGGCAAGTGGCTGCACAACTACGTCGCGCTTCGCTTTCATGATCGGGCTCGCCCTGACGTTCGTCGTGTGGATCCGCCACAACTTCCCGCACTGGCGCGACGTGGTGTGGCTGCTGAAGGGCGGCGGCATGTTCATGAAGGGCTCGCACCCGCCGGCCTGGAAGTTCAATGCCGGGCAGAAGATCCTGTTCTGGATCGTCATGCTGGGCGGGCTGTCGCTGTCGCTCTCGGGTCTTGCCCTGATGTTCCCATTCCAGACCGCGCTGTTCGCCAAGACGTTCGCGGCGGATCAACGCGCTGCCGGCTCCACGTGCAGGCTGGCGCCGAACCTGCCGACCCAGCTGACGCCCCTGCAAGAGATGCAGTACGCCACGTCCTGGCACGGCATCGTCGCGCTGGCGCTGATCGTCGTGATCGTCGCCCACATCTATATCGGCACGCTCGGCATGCAGGGCGCGTTCTCGGCCATGGGCTCGGGCCAGGTCGACGTCAACTGGGCCAAGGAGCACCACAGCCTGTGGGCCGAGCGCGAGATCGAGAGGATGGAGGAGGTCGCGGCGCGCCGAGACCGGCGCCGGGCGCGGCCTCTGCGGAATGATCGGCGTGCCTTCGCGCGCACGCGCCCCCCCATCATGCCGGAGGCGTGCATCGACACGAGCGGGAGGGAATGGGGTGAGGGAATGCCCAAACGGAAAGCGAACGTAGGCTTCAAGCGAAGCGCGACCCAACACATTCAGTGCGCTATTCGTGTTGGGTCATCGCTAACGCTCGCACCTCACATCCCGAAAGCACGCGTCTTGAGCTGCGCTGGCCTTCTTTGCCTGCACGACCGCACCCGCATTGGCGCAAACCGCGGCCCCGCCGAGCGAGCGGCCCTCGGCGACAGAAGCCGCACCTGCCAAATCCGACCGCCGCGCAGCCGAGAAGCAGCGCCGCGCCAGGCCGGGCAACCTGATCGGCCACGGCGGGCCCATCAAGGCTTTGGCCGTCGATGCGGCGACGGGACGGGCGCTCACCGGCCCCTTCGACTACGCCATGATGGTGTGGGACGTCGGCGCCGAGGTGCCGGTCCGTCTGCAGCGCCTCGACGACCACAACGGCGCCGTCAATGCCGTGGCCTTCGTGCCGGGCGGCAAGCTGGCGCTGGCAGCCGGCGACGATGGCGCGGTGGCGATGTGGGACCTCGCCACGGGCAAGCTCGCGCACCGCTTCACCGGCCACACCGCGAAGATCGCCGGCCTCGCCGTATCGGCCGACGGCCGATGGGCCGCCTCCGCCAGCTGGGACCACACGGCGCGCCTATGGGACCTGTCAAAGCTTGTGCCGGGCCCCGTGCTCGAAGGCCACCAGGGGCCGGTCAATGCCGTGGCGTTCTCCGCCGACGGCGCCCGCGCTCTACAGCGCCAGCGCCGACGGCACGATCGGCCTGTGGAGCGCGGCCGACGGCAGCTTCCAGCGCCCGCTCCTGCGGCACGGCTTGGGGCATCAACGCGCTGGCGCGTTTGCCGGGCGGCGAGCGCCTCGTCTATGGCGGCCTCAACGGCGCGGTGGCGATGGTCGACGGCGAGACCGGCGCCACCGTCATGGAGCTCCCGGCGCACGAGCGCCCCGTATTGGCGCTGGCGGTGCTGGAGAAGCCCGGCATCATCGCCACCGGCGGCGGCGACGGCGTCATCCGCGTTCTCAGATCCGCCGACGGCTCCGAGATCGAGCAATACCGCAACCCCTATGGCCCGGCGTGGGCGCTGGCCGTTCGTCGCCGACGGCACCGCGCTCTACTACGGCGGGCTCGACGACTTCGCCACGCTTTGGCGCATCGCCCCGCGCGAGCCCTTCGAGGCGATCGACAGCCCCCTTCCCGCGCCGCTTCCAGGTGCGCGGGGAGGCCTCGGATCGGATTGCCGCGGGCGAGCTGCAGTTTCGCCAGGAAGTGCAGCGTCTGCCACACCCTGCAGGCGGACGGCCGCAACCGCGCCGGGCCGACGCTGCACAAGGTCTTCGGCCGCAAGATCGGCACGCTCGAAGGCTATCCCTATTCGGAAGCGGTGCAAGAAGCTGGAGATCGTGTGGACGCCCGAGACCCTGGGCAAGCTCTTCGAGCTGGGCCCCGAGGTCTTCACCCCGGGACGAAGATGCCCCTGCAGAAGATGACCGATACCGCCCAGCGCGAGGCGCTGATCGCTTTCCTGAAGCTCGCCACCGAAGGCCAGCCCATTGACGCCAACGGGCCGGCGGGCGCAGAATCCTCGGCCCAAGGAGAAAGAAATGAAAGCCTTCATCTTCAGCCTGCTCGCCCTGGTGGTCATTACCGCAATATCGGCTGCGGCGCTGCGGTTCGTGCCGATGTCGGCCAGCGATGTGTTCTCCGGAAAAGCCCAACGTGCGGCTGTAGGCGTAGGTTGGGTTAGCGCGGCACGACGATGCATCGAGGCACAACGTCGATCCGCGCGTAACCCAGCATGCGGCACCGCGAAGGATGCCGGGTCACGCGCGAAGCGCGCCAAAGCGCAAAGACGATGGCCGTCGTGGCCGCGCTAACGCAGGCCTACCAATGAGGCACCCAATGAACGAAGACAAGTTCAACATGTCGCTGCGCAAGTTCTGAAGCAGGTGGGCGTGACCTCGCAGCGCGAGATCGAGCGCGTGGTGCGCGAGAAGGGCCTCGACAAGGGCAAGCTCAAGGTCAAGGTGGTGCTGACCGCCGCCGGCACCGGCCTCAACCACGTGGTCGAGGAGGACCTCGACCTGGGCTGAGCCGCGGCGCGCGGCCGCATGCCATGCACCTCGAGGACCCGCAATTCCCGCCCCTGCTCGAGGGCCATGCCGTGAGGGCGCCGAAGAAGCCCTTCGCCGAAGCGTGTCGACGGGTCCAGGCGCGCAAGCTTGGAGCAGGGGACGTGGTGTGGAGCCGCAACACGGCCCGCGCCGAGTTCGCCGTCGTGCTGGAGCCCGAAGTGGCGCTCGAGCGCGCCCTGCAAATGGGCCCGCTGCTGATGGTGGCGCTGGGCGATTGTCTGGGCTCGCTCTGTCCGCCGAAGGTCGCCGTTCAATACCGCTGGCCCCGCGGCATCCTGCTCAACGGCGCGATGGCCGGCGAGGTGCGCATCGCGGCTCCCAGCGCGCCTGCGGCCGAGGTACCGGCCTGGCTGGTGGTGGGCGCCGAGCTCGACATCGCCGCGCCGCGCGAGGACCGTCAGGAGTGGTCGAAAACGTCGCTCAGCGAGGAGGCGGGACCGGACATCACGCGCACCGACATCCTGCAGTCGCTCGCCGCGCACTTCCTGACGCGGCTCCACACCTGGCAGGAGGAGGGATTTCGCCCGGTGCACGACCAGTGGCTGTTCCGGGCGGAAGGGGCGGGAGGCGCCGGTCACGGTTGCGCACGGCGGCGAGCGTGTCGAAGGCCAGGTTCTCGGCCTCGACGAGAGTGCCAATCTGCTGCTCAGGACGTCGGCCGGGAAGGTGCGCAGCCTCGCCTATCATCGACAGCGCCGACCTGATCGGGCCGGACACGCCATGAAGCTGCTCAAGACCATCCGCTTCGATGCCTCCGACGAGCGCGTGTTCGAGCTGGCGGCGGCGCCGGAGGAATGGGCGGTGTCGGGCGCCTTCGCCTTCGCCGGCCTCGCGCCGAGACGGTCACCGGAAAGCCAGGCAGGCTTTCGCCAACGGCTTTCTCGGCCTCGCCAGCTTCGGCCGGTCGACCTTTGCCACCGTGGCCGAGGCGACGCCAGCGGACCTAGAGGAGATCGAGGGCGCGCTGGCCTTGCATTTCGTCACCGGAGCATGCGGCGCCCGGGCTCGAGGCGGCGCTGCCCGCGGCCAAGGAGGAGGCCCGCTTCGTGCTCGACCTGTGCCGCGACGCGCCGATCAACACGGTCTTCACGGTGCGCCGCACGCGCGACGCGCAAGGCCAGATCAAGGAGGAGTTCAGGACCATCCGCCCGCCCACCGGCGAGCCGCTGCATGCCAAGGTCTGGACGGTGGTCGATGACGAGCCGTGATTTCTGGAAATCGGCCGGCATGCATCTGCTGGAGCGCGGGCCCGAGGGCTGGCTGCAGGTGACGCCCTCGTTCCTGCGCGCCTACTACACGCGGCCCGAGATGCACCCCATCGAGGGCTCGTGCGAGAGCCGAGGTGCGGTCTGCACGAGGACCTGATGGCCGATCCCCTGCGCCCGGTCGAGCCGGACGCGCCTCGCCGCGCTTGCCGACGCGGAGGCGGCGGAGAACTACCGGGTGGTGCTGGCCTATCGCGACCTGCTGGCTGCGCGCCGGCACCATCGAGGGCGCCTACCTGCGGCTGATGCGCCAGACGAGCATCCCCATCCCGCCCGTCTTCATCGACCAGATGGTGCACCTGATCCTGCGCAATATCCTCGCCGACTGCACCGACCCCATGCGCCTGCGCGCGGCCGAGCTGTTCTTTCGCGAGCAGAGCGCCTCGACCGACGACAACCGGCTGATGCTGGCGGACGAGGAGATCGTCGAGATGCACGCCCGCACGGGCAGCGAGACCGGCCTCGGCCAGCTGCTCGCCGAGACCGGAACGCCGCTCAAGTCGGTGGCGCTCGACGTGCTCGACGACGACAACAAGGAGATCTACTGGGCGCGCTCCGACCGCTTCGACACCGTCATCGATTTCCGCTTCGGCCAGCCGGCGCCCGACGCCTTCGCGCGCGTCGTCGAGAGCTGGCTGCGGCACCTCCTGAAGATCGAGACCCAGGTCGAGCCGCGCCCCAGCATCGAGGATGCCGATTGGCGCTGGCACATCGGCCTCGACCGCGAGGCCACCCGCATCCTCAACGCGCTCTACGAGGGCAAGACGCCGCCGCTGCAGGACATGGCCAGCATCGTCGGGCTTTTCCGCATGCGCATTCGCGACGAGCGCATGGTGCTGGAAAGAGTGAGGGGCAAAGCCCGTCTATCTGGGCCTGGCCATGGACGCCAGGAAGCGGGTCAAGATGAAGCCGCAGAACCTGCTGACCAACCTGCCGGTGATCGCCTCGGCCTGAGGACCGCAGGCGGGGAGCGCGCAGCAACCAGAAGGCCCGCGAGCGCGAGCCCGCGGACCTTTCGTTGACGTCGAGTGAGGCGCCCATCAGTAAGTGGGAGCGCTCCTGCTGGTCGTAGAAGTCTTGGCGTCGCTCGGCGGCAGCGACCGGGGCGGCGGCGATGCCGGCAAGAACCGACAGTGGCGATCAGGGCGGATGACGATGGTCTTCATGGCTGTTCTCCTAGAGTTGGCGGGTGTGTGCCGGATCGGCGCCTCAAGCTGCCTCAGTAGTGGCTGCTGATCCCGTCTGCTCGCCAAGAAGGTCTGCGTCGGCAGCGGCGACCGTGCGGCGATGCCGGCCAGAACCGACGGCGATCAGGGCGATACGATGGCTTCGCGGCTGCTCCCTAGAGTTGGGTGTTGCGTGGTTGACTGCTGGTAGCGGCGGTCCATCTGCTCGTAGAGCTCTTGGCGTCGGCGGCGACCGCCGGCGATGCCGGCAGACCGACGGGGCGACAGTGCGGATACGATGGTCTTCATGGCTTCTCCCCTATCTTCCAAATTTGTCTGTTGGTCCACGGTTGGCTTTTCGCGTGCGAGCGTTCGTCGGCTCGTGAGCCTCGATATGGCTGCTGTTTGCACCTGCGAAAAGAGCTCGCTCGCAGATGCGTGATAAACAGTGATCAATTGCGAGGTCGCGACGTGAACAAAGGTGAACAGGAAGCGTAGCGCGCCCTCGGCCTGCGTCCCGTGCGCAGCTAAGCGCCAGCATTGCCTGGCTCCGGCCCGGTGGCAAAGTTTCGCAGCAAGCCCGGATTTTCATCGCATGAACCTGTCGCTAACGCTGCGAACCGTATCGCGCAGCGACCTGCCCTGATCGGCCGGCGGTGACGTGGGAGGAGGGCGCGCTCAGCCATGCCGGCGCTCGAGGCGCAGGTCCAGCGCATCGCCGGCGCCCTCCTGAGACGGCACGGCCTGCGGCCGGGAGCGCGCGTGGCGCTGGCGATGAGAAAACTGTCCGCAGTTCCTGCCGGCGCTGTATGCCATCTGGCGCGCCGGTCTGGCTGCCGTCCCGCTCAACAGCAAGCTGCATGCGCGCGAGATGGCCTGGATCATGGCCGACTCGGCAGTCGAGCTTGTGCCTGGCGAGCCCGAAGCTCGCCGAGCGCACTGTCGGCGCCGGCGTATCGCGGACTCGCTGCCGCCGATCCTCGCCACCGGCACCGCCGACTACGCGGCGCTGCTCGACGGGCGATGCGCTCGACGCCGTAGCCGGCCGATCCGCAAGCCGAAGCGTGGCTGTTCTACACCAGCGGCACCACCGGCCGGCCCGAAGGGCGCCGTGCTGACCCACCGCAACCTGCTGTTTGCCTGCCACTGCTACTACGCCGACATCGACTACATCGGCCCGCGAGGACACCATCCTGCACGCCGCGCCGCTGACCCACGGCTCTGGGCTCTATGGGCTCGCCCACATCGCGCGCGGCTCGCACAATGTCATCCTGCCGGGCTCGTTCGAGCCCGAGCGCGTGCTCGACGCCTGTCGCGCGCCACGCCAACGTCAGCATGTTCGCCGCGCCGACCATGGTCTCGCGCCTCATCAATCACGCCGACGCCGGCTCGGCCGACACGCGCGGGCCTGAAGACCATCATCTACGGCGGCGCGCCGATGTACGTGGCCGACCTCAAGCGCGCGCTCGCCCTGTTCGGCCCCAAGCTCTACCAGCTCTACGGCCAGGGCGAGAGCCCGATGACCATCACCGGCCTCGACAAGGCCGCTGCACGCCGACACCAGCCATCCCAAGATACGAGGAGCGGCTCGGCAGCGCCGGCGTGGCGCGCACCGGCGTCGCCGTCAGGATCGTCGACGAGGCCGGCCGGGAGCTGCCGCCGGGCGAGGTCGGCGAGATCGTCACCGCCAGCGATTGCGTGATGCAGGGCTACTGGAACAATCCCGAGCGCCAACGCGCAGGCGCTGCGCGACGGCTGGCTGTGGACGGGCGATCTGGGCTCCCTCGATGCCGACGGCTTCCTCACCCTCAAGGATCGCTCCAAGGACATGATCATCTCGGGCGGCGCCAACATCTATCCGCGCGAGATCGAGGAGGTGCTGCTGACGCATCCCGGCGTGCTGGAGGCGGCGGTGGTCGGCCGGCCGCATGCCGACTGGGGCGAGGAGGTGATCGCCTTCGTGGTCAGGCGCGAGGGCGCCGACGTCGCAGCGCCCGGCAGCTCGACCGGCTCTGCCTCGACAACATCGCCCGCTTCAAGCGCCCGAAGGGCTATCGCTTCGTCGAGGCGCTGCCGAAGAACAACTACGGCAAGATCCTGAAGACCGAGCTGCGCCAGCTCCTCGAAAGCGAGGGCTGACGCAGGACGAGAGATGCGCGCGCCCCGCCGCAGCCATGGCTTGCGGCGGGCAAATTCGATCGTTCACTGACATCAGTTGGGGGACGGCTCCGAGGTTTCGACCGCCGGGTTGCGCGGATCTGGGCGAGGCGCTGGCCGGGCACGGTAATGGCCGTGACCACCGACAAGCGCGAGGATCGCTGAGGTTAGGCGGGTCTTCATGATCGTTCTCCGTGTTGGTTGCCGCGGGTATGTTCCCGCGCACCAGACAGATCGGCCCTTGCGTTCAGCCAGACAAGCTTGTCTCACGCACGCGTGAGAAAACGTGTGCACGGCGATGGTCTCGAGCGGAGCCCCACAGAGGAGCTGCTGTGCTCAGCCATGACGCTTGCGCTTGGCCAGCCCGCCGGCTGCTCGCTGAGCTGTGCCGGGCAAGCAGAGCAAGCTGCCCTGCGCGGCGAGCAGGGCGCGCCGCCTGGATAGCCGCTGCGCTTCCTTTGCGTGTCGCTTTGGTCCTGTCATCGCCAGCCCTGCTAAGGTCTCGCGCGGTTCGGCATTGCTCTTAGCATGCGAGACGAGGAAAGATGAGTGCAGCGCGCGCGCCCCGGTCGCCGCCGAGGCCATCGAGCGGTTGAAGGCCGCGGTCGGGCGCGCCGGCTATCTCGACGATCCCGCCGACATCGCGCCCTACTGCACGAGCTGGCGCGACGATTGGGTAGGGCCGCGTTCCCGCTGGTGCTGAGGCCCCAGTCGACCGAGGAGGTCGCCGGCATCGTGCGCATCTGCGCCGATGCCGGCATCGCCATCGTCCCGCAGGGCGGCAACACCGGGCTGACCGGCGCCGCGCCAGCCGCACGCACGACATGAGCGAGGTGATCGTCTCCACCTCGCGCCTGAAGCGCATCCGCGACGATCGACACGGTCAACGACACCATCACGGTCGAGGCCGGCGTGGTCCTGAAGGAGATCCAGAGCGCCGCCGACCGCGCCGACCGGCTGTTCCCGCTGAGCCTCGGCGCCGAGGGCTCCTGCCAGATCGGCGGCAACATCTCGACCAACGCCGGCGGCGTGCAGGTGCTGCGCTACGGCAACATGCGCAACCTGGTGCTGGGCCTCGAGGTGGTGCTGCCCGACGGCAGCATCTGGGACGGCCTGCGCGGCGCTGCGCAAGGACAACACCGGCTACGACATGAAGCAGCTCTTCATCGGCGCCGAAGGCACGCTCGGCATCGTCACCGCCGCGGTGCTGCGGCTGTTCCCAAGCCGACCGCGCAGCGAGACCGCCTGGATCGCCGTCGACGTCGCCGGCTGCCGCCGTCGGCGCTGCTGGGCCACATGCGCGCCCGCCTGGGCGACGCGGTCTCGGCCTTCGAGCTGATCCGCCGCTCGCATCATCGACTTTCTGCTGGCAGGCGTGCCCGGGCACGAGGACCCGATGCGCGACGTGCATCCCTGGTACGTGCTGATGGACGTGACGAGCCAGGGCCCGCCAGGCTCGCTGCACGGCCCCTCGCCGAGGCGCTCGCCGCCGCGCAGGAGGCCGGCCTCGTCCGCGACGCGCTGATCGCCGCCTCCGGCGCGCAAGCCGCCAAGCTCTGGAAGATGCGCGAGAGCCTGCCCGAGGCCGTAGATTTCGGCCGGCGGCAGCGATCGCCCACGACATATCGGTGCCGCTGTCGCGCATCCCGGAGTTCATCGAGCGCGCCGATGCCGCTGTCGCCGCCGCCTATCCCGGCATCCGCCACTGCGCCTTCGGCCACGTCGGCGACGGCAACATGCACTACAACCCGGTGCGGCCGCTGGACTGGGACTGGGCCGCGCTTCGCGGCGGAGCGCGAGCGCATCAACCGCATCGTGCACGACATCGTCGTCGAGCTCGGCGGCTCGATCAGCGCCGAGCACGGCATCGGCCGCTCGCGGCTGGCCGAGCTCGAGCACTACAAAGCAGCCGGCCGAGCTCGCCATGATGCGCGCCGTCAAGCGGGCGCTCGATCCCAAGGGCATCATGAACCCGGGCAAGGTCGTTGCGCGCCCTGGCGAGCTCCTGCCAGGCGCCGACGCTCGAGCGCTTCGCCTGCGCACCATGCCTACGTACCACCATGGCGCCAATGGCGATGGCGAGGCGCGCCGTAGTAGAAGCCGCAAGCTCGGGGCGTAGCCGTAGTAGTGTAGCGAGGCCCAGAGTAGTAGCGCCAATAGGGTAGGGGGCGCCATAGTACGCCATAACCGAAGTGCCGATGGCGGCGCCGGCCCCAGTAAAGCATCCTGCACAGCCGAGCTCTCGCCGACGGCCGGCCTTGCTCAGCCGGTTGCGACGCGCTGGTCGCGGGCGCGGCTTCGGCAGGATGCCGCCATCAGGCCGAGCGCCAAGCGCTGCTGCCGCACCGACAAGCCATGTGCTCCGGATCATGCTGTCTCTCCTTTGTTTCCGTAGGCTCGCGCACCGCAGCGTCTGCGCTCAGCCTCGGCGGTCGTTCATCGACCCGACGCGATCTCGAAAGACTGCGAGCAACGCCGGATAGTTCCCAGGGCGGCGGATGCAAGGATAATGCGGGCGTGCCAGGTCAGGTCAGCATCCGCGCTTCAGCGGCGGTGGGCCGCGCCTCGATCGCGCGACCGCGCGCCTGAGCTGGGCCTCGCGCCGCGTGATGTAGACGGCGGATGCGAAGATGACCAGCGCACCGACCCAGGTCCAAACGTCGATCGTCTCCGCGAAGGCGAGATAGGCGATCGCCACCGTGAACGGCAGCTTGGAGAACTCGAAGGTGAGCGCCAGCGAGGCGTCGATCGCGGTGTAGCCCGCACCAGCGCGATGTGCCCGAGCACCGCGCACACGCCCATGCCGATCAGTGCCGGCAGCACCTGCCGCCGTCGGCCACGTCCAGACGAACAGGGCCGGGACGAGCGACAGCGGCAGCAGCATCATGTTGGTGAGGAAGACGATCTTGTCGGGATCGTCGTGCGCGGTGAGCTGCTTCACCAGCACCGCCGTCAGGCCGGTGAACATGGCCGACAGCACTGCCAGCATCTGGCCGGCGCCGAGCGCCGCCCCGGTCGGGCGCAATATCACCATGGCGCCGAGGAAGCCCACGCCGAGCGCCGTCCATCGCCGCAGCCGAACCGTCTCGCCGAGCAGGAAGATCGCGCCGAGCGTGCCGAACAGGGGCGCCAGAAAGCTGATGGCGGTGACCTCGCCGATCGGTGATGAGGGAGATCGCATAGAACCAGGCCTGCATCGACAGCAGCGAGATGACGACGCGCACGCCGTAGAGACCGAACTTGTTCGGAGCGCAGCAGCGAGCGGCCGCGATAGATGAGCAACGGCACCAGCAGCACACAGGCGAAGATATTGCGCAGGAATACGACCTCGAAGGGGTGCAGACCCGCGTTCATCGCCATGCGCGAGAACACGGCAAGCCCCGCGAACAGGGCCATGGCGATCGTGATCCAGATGACGCCGGTTACGGGATCGCTGGCGGCGCCTGCAGCCGGAGGCCTCAGCTTCAGCTTGAAGTCCGGCATAGACCGGATTGCCTCCCCGATGCGCCGCGGCAGCGTTTTCGACGGACACCCCCACCCGACGCGTCAGCTGGTCTGCCGCTATGTCTTCGATGCCGGTCTAAACCGCGGACGCATCGCCCTCCCCTCGAGGCGGAGGCGGAAACCGCGGCGCGCCCGTTCGCCAGCTCTGCCCACAGATCGTATTCGTCGGCGTGGGTGACGCGTGGCCTGCACGATGTCGCCGGCCTTCAGGCCCGTCGCGCCGTTGAGGAACACCGAGCCGTCGATCTCCGGGCGCGTCCCACTTCGAGCGGCCGATGGCGCCCTCCTCGTCGACCTCGTCGACGATGACGTCGATGGTGCGGCCGACCTTGGCGGCCATCAGGTCGCGGCTCACCTCCTGCTGGGCGGCCATGAAGCGGTGCCAGCGCTCCTCCTTCACCTCCTCGGGCACGGCGGCGGCGATGGCGTTGGCGGCGGCGCCGTCGACGGCCTCGTACTTGAAGCAGCCGACGCGGGCGAGCCTCGCCTCCTTCAGCCAGTCGAGCAGGAAATGCGAAGTCCTCCTCCGTCTCGCCGGGGAAGCCGACGATGAAGGTGGAGCGGATGGCGAGATCGGGGCAGATCTCGCGCCAGCGGCGCAGCCGCTCGCAGCGTCTTCTCCTGGTGCGCCGGCCGGCGCATGGCCTTGAGCACGCGCGGGCGAGGCGTGCTGGAAGGGAATGTCGAGATAGGGGAGGATTTTCCCCTCCGCCATCAGCGGCAGCACGTCGTCGACATGCGGGTAGGGATAGACGTAGTGCAGGCGCACCCAGGCGCCGAGCGAGCCCAGCGCCTGCGCACAGATCGAGGAAGCGCGCCTTCGAGCGGCCGGCCCTTCCAGCGGCTCTCGGCATACTTGATGTCGAGGCCGTAGGCCGAGGTGTCCTGGCTGATGACCAGCAGCTCCTTGACGCCGGCCTGCACCAGCCGCTCGGCCTCCGCCATCACGTGCGCGGCCGGCCGGCTCGCGAGCTCGCCGCGCAGCTGCGGGATGATGCAGAACGAGCAGCGGTTGTTGCAGCCTTCGGAGATCTTCAGATAGGCGTAGTGGCGCGGCGTGAGCCGCAGGCCCTCCGGCGGCACCAGATCGACGAACGGGTCGTGCAGCGGCGGCACGGCCTCGTGCACGGCGGCCACCACCTGCTCGTACTGGTGCGGGCCCGTGACGGCCAGCACGCCCGGGTGCGCGGCGAGAATGCGCTCCTTCTCGACGCCGAAGCAGCCGGTGACGACGACGCGGCCGTTCTTGGCCACGGCCTCGCCGATGGCGTCGAGGCTCTCCTGCTTGGCCGAGTTCGAGGAACCCGCAGGTGTTGACCACCACCACGTCGGCGCCGGCGTAGTCGGCGGAGAGCTCGTAGCCCTCGGCGCGCAGCTTGGTGATGATGCGCTCGCTGATCGACCAGCGCCTTCGGGCAGCCCAGCGACACGAAGCCGACGCGCGGGGCGGCGCTTGGCAGCGGTCGCGGCGCGGTTTGGAGCCGTGGCTGGGGGCGCTCTGATGGTCTTTTGCATTGGGCGCGCTTGTAGCGCGACCGAGGAAGGACGCAAAGGGGGTCAGACCCCTCGCATGGACGTTGCTGCATTACTCCGAGGGCAGGCGAGGGGTCTGACCCCGCTCGCTAAGCTGACGGGCGCCTGAACTCGCCGCTGCTCCTCTCTTGGTCGCGATGGCATGATGGTTTAGATAGCACTTAGCGGGCAAGGCGCCTCACTGACCCGGAGGGACCGATGGCGAGATATGCTGCAATTCTGGCCGCCACGATCGCAGTGGCGGCCGTGGCGAGCACCGAGGCGCAGGCGCAAGCGCGCGTCGAGGTCGGCGTGTCTCACCTGTACGATCCGGGGCGGCACGGGATTCATCGTCGGCTCGACCAAAGGACCTGCGCTGCCGCTTCAACAAGCCGGGCCGCGACGAGTTCTATCACGGCACCATCTCCAAGTTCGGCATCGACATCGGCGCCACCAAGCAGTCGGCGATCGCCTGGGCCGTCTTCGCGCCGACCGCCAACCTGCGGCCCGGCTCGCTCAACGGCAACTATGGCGGCGTCAGCGCCGAAGCCACGGTAGGCCGTGGGCGTCGGCGCCAACGCCCTGATCGGCGGCTCCAGCAAAGTCGATCATCCTGCAGCCGCTGAGCGTGCAGGCGCAGCAGGGCTCAACATCGCCGCCGGCGTCGCCGCCGCTGCAGCTGCGGGCCGACTATTGGAGTTGTCGAGACGGCGAGCCGGTCTCGCTACCTGCATGCGGCCCACCGCCTGACGGCTGGTCGCCGCCGAGCAGTCTCGGTCGGACTCAACGGGACGTTCGCCGCGTCCGTCGTGACGGGCTTGCGCGCGGCATGCTACGCATTTCGCCCTATTAGCCTGAGCGGCCAATCATGATGCTGACTGCAGACTTCACGGACACGGACTGGCCGTGGTGCATCGCGCTGCGTTCGACCAGGCGCTGCCCTGGCTGGCGGGTCTGCTCGCCGGAGTGGGACCGGCAATCTTTCGCGCGCTTATTTGAGCACTTGCGAAATCTGGCAACGCGACGAGCCAGAGCATGGGATCGTCCGCTCACTGACCGTTGGACTCCAGTTCTATGTTGCTGCCGAACGGCGCAGCGGTGGGGCATTCGGCACCTGATTGTTGGACGTCGCGAAATCCAGGATTCGCCCGCCCGAGACTGTGGACGTTCCAACGCAACGCCTCAGGCGCGCCGCTTGCTAGGAGCGAGCTGATCGTCCTGGTCGAGGAGACCGACGGTGCGGGCAACGAGGAACGGGAGCCCGATGCCCGCTATGCTCTGGTCAGCGGTCGACCTATGAGCGGTCTCCCGCGCCCCATTCTTCAGAATGGGGAGAGGGCTAGGGTGAGGGGCAAGTTGCGCCGGAGCTTTTTGCGCTACCCCGACCCTCGTAGCGAAGCTCCGCATGGACGCAGGACTGGGAGATCCGATGAGCTAACCGCAGCGGATCCAGCGCGCCACGTCGAGCAGGCCTCATGGCCGCCGCCGCGACGTAGGTGAAGGCGGCGGCGCGCAGGATCTCCCGGGCTGCCGGCATGTCCTTGTCGTCGAGGTAGCGGCCGGCCTTCAGCACGGGCAGCGCGCGGCGGAAGCTCGCGTCGAACTCCACCGGCAGCGTGACGGCGTGCAGCAGGATCGAGAGCGCGAAGATCATCACGCCGACGAACACCTCGATGACCAGCAGATGCGGCGCCTTGGCGAGCGCCATGACGATGGGCGCCGCCAGCATGACGACGGCGCCGACCTTCTCCGCCCGGATCGCCTGCTTGGCCAGCCGCGTGCGCGCCTGCAGCGGCGGATAGCCGGTGGCGTCCTGCATGGCGTGGCCCGGCCTCGTGGGCGGCGATGACCACGGCCGAGAGCGAGCGGCCGTTGAGGTGCTGCGGGGAGAGCCGCACGGCCTTGGCCTCGGGATCGTAGTGATCGCCGAGATCGGTCTCCTCGACCTTGACGTGGGTGAGCTTCATCTCGTCGAGGATGTGGCGCGCGAACTCGCCGCCGGTGCCTGGAAAATCCGCGCGCTCGCCGGAATGCCGGGCGATGACCTTCTGCACCCACATCTGCGGCAGCACCGCAAGGGCCGAGCACCAGCGCCAGGACGATCAGCATTGCGGCCAAAGGCAGACTCCGGATGGTCCCTCTCCCCGCCTTCGCGGGGAGAGGGTCAGGGTGAGGGGCGAAGCTCGCTCCGGCGTTCGTCGCTGCCCTCACCCCGACCCTCTCCCATTGTGAAGAACAATGGGGAGAGGGAGAGGCGCGTCTACTTCCAAACCTCGCGCGAGATGTCGACGATCATCTTGAGCTTGGCCCATTGCTGCTCCTCGGTCAGCACGTTGCCCTCCTCGGTGGAGGCAAAGCCGCACTGGGGCGAGAGGCACAGCTGCTCGAGCGGGCGCGTACTTCGCCGCCTCGTCGAGCCGGCGCTTGATGTCGTCCTTCTTCTCCAGCGTCCCGTCTCTTGGAGGTGACGAGGCCGACGACCACCCGCTTCTTGCCCTTGGGCAGGAAGCGCAGCGGCTCGAGCCCGCCGGCGCGCTCGGTGTCGTACTCGAGGAAGAAGCCGTCGTAGTCGACGCCGCCCAGCAGCAGCTCGGCCACCGGCTCGTAGCCGCCTTCCGAGATCCAGGTGGAGCGGAAGTTGCCGCGGCAGACGTGGGTGGTGATGGTCATGTCGGCGGGCTTCGATTTCAGCGCCGTGTTGATCGATCTTGGCGTAGATGCCGGCGAGCTTGTCGGCGTCCTCGCCGCGGGCGCGGGCCTGCTCCAGCTGCTCCTTGGAGCACAGATAGGCCCACACCGTGTCGTCGAGCTGCAGGTAGCGGCAGCCCGCGTCGTAGAACGCCTTGATGGCCTTGCCGTAGAGCTTGGCGAGGTCGTCGAAGTAGGCGCCCATCTCGGGATAGGCCTCCTTGCTGATGGCCTGGCGCCCGCCGCGGAAGTGCATCACCGACGGCGACGGGATGGTCATCTTCGGCGTGACCTTGGTGTTGGCCTTCAGGAACTTGAAGTGCTCGAGCATCGGGATGATCGGCGGGGAAGTCGAGCTTGCCGGTGACCTTCAGGCTCTCGGGCTTGGTCTGGATGCCGTGGAACTGGATGCCGTGGTCGAGCACCACGCGCTCGCAGCCCTCGAGCTTCCAGAAGAAATCGAAGTGCCACCAGGAGCGGCGGAACTCGCCGTCGGTGGCGAGCTGCAGGCCGACCTCCTCCTGCTTCCTGATGATCTTCTTGATCTCCTCGTCCTCGACCTTCTCGAGCTGGTCGGGCGTGATCTGGCCCTTCTCGCGCTTGGCGCGCGCGTCCTTGAGCGGCGCGGTGCGCAGCAGGCTGCCGACTCTCGTCCGCGCGGTAGGGGGCCGTCGTGTTCTGCATGGGTGTCACTCCTTCTGACTTGGCCGTCGTATCGGTTCAATGCCGTGCCGTGAGGGAAAGCCGCTCCTCCCTGCTCGGTCACGCCGAGATGGGTCTCGAGCCGTACCGGATCGTCGGCGAGCGCGGCGCTGTCGCCCTGATAGACGATGCGGCCGCGGTCGAGGATGATGGCCCGATCGGTAAACCCCAGGATCTTGCGCGCCTTCTGCTCGACCACGATCGCCGACAGGCCTTCCTTGCGGATGACGTTGCCGAGCACGCCGAGCAGCTCCTCGACGATGATCGGCGCCAGCCCTCCAGCGGCTCGTCGAGCAGGAGCAGCGCCGGGTTGGTCATGAGCGTGCGGGCGATCGCCAGCATCTGCTGCTCGCCTCCGGAGAGCTGGTTGCCCATGTTAGCACGCCGCTCGGCCAGGCGCGGAAACAGGCCATAGACGGTCCGCAGGTCCCAGCGGCCCGGCCGCGACGCCACGGTGAGGTTCTCCTCCACCGTCAGCGAGGGAAGATCTCGCGCTCCTGCGCCACCCAGCCGAGCCCCGCGCGTGCCCGGCGGTGCGGCTGCATGGCCGGTCACGTCGGCGCCGCGCCACAGCACCTGGCCGCGGCTCACCTCGGTGTAGCCCATGATGCTGAGCAGCAGCGTCGACTTGCCGACGCCGTTGCGGCCGAGCACCGCGAGGCTGCCGTGCTCGGGAACCTCGAAGCGAGACGTCGTCGAGCACCACGGCCTCGCCGTAGCCGGCGCGCATCTGCCTCGACGGCGAGCAGGCCTCTCGCGCTCATGGCGCGTCCCCGCCGAGATAGACCTCGCGCACGCGCGCATCGGCCGCGATCTCCTGCGGCGTGCCCTCCACGCAGGATGCGGCCTGCCGACCATGACGATGATGCGGCTCGCGAACCGGAACACGATGTCCATGTCGTGCTCGATGAAGAGCACGGTGATGTCCTGCGACAGGCCGGCAATGGCGGCGAACAGCTCGGCGCTCTCCTCGCGCGGCACGCCGGCTGCCGGCTCGTCGAGCAGCAGCACCTTCGGCCGCGTCGCCAGCGCCAGCGCGATCTCGAGCAGCCGCTGCTGGCCGTAGGCCAGCTCCGCGTCAGGCGGTAGCAATCGGCAGCCAGCATCAGCGAGCCGAGGATGGCATAGGCCTCCTCCACCGCCTCGCCATAGGCCGGCAGCGGCTTCCACCATTCTCCCGACACCCCGCGCCGCTCGCACACCGCGAGCGTCACGGCCTCGAGCGCGTTGAGGTGCGGGAACAGGGCGTTGATCTGGAAGGTGCGCACCAGGCCGCGCTTGACGCGCGGCGTCGGGCTTGACGGCGGTGATGTCGGCATCGCCGAGAAAGATCTTGCCGGCATCGGGGCGCAGCATGCCGGTGATCAGGTTGATGAGCGTGGTCTTGCCGGCGCCGTTGGGCCCGGATCAGCGCATAGCGCACGCCATGGGGATGACGAGGTTGATGTCGCTGGCCACGACCAGCGAGCCGAAGCGCTTGTCGAGGCCCTGCGTGGACAGTGCCGGCGGCGCTCACGACGACCCGCCCCGCCAGCGACGCGCTGAGCTGCGCCAGGCCGCCGAGAATGCCGTTCGGCAGCAGCATCACCACGGTGACGAGCAGCGCGCCGATCCAGAAGTACCAGTATTGCGGCGCTGATCCCCGAGAACTGATCGCGCGCGACCATGAAGATGATGGCGCCGACGAGACCGCCGTAGAGCCGGCCGGCGCCGCCGAGCACCAGGATGATCAGGACCTCCGCCGAGCGCTGAAATTCCAGCACGCCGAGCGAGACCGTGCTGGTCGTCTGCGCGAGCACGGCGCCGGCGATGCCGGCGATCATGGCGGAAATCGTGTAGATCTTGCGGATATGCGAGCGGCTCGGCGCGCCGATGGCCGGCATGCGCAGCGGGTTTTCGCGGATGCCGCGCAGGGACAGGCCGAACGGCGAGTTGATCAGCCGTCGCGCCGCCAGAAACACCAGCGAACAGAACGATCAGCGAGTAGGCGTAGGCCGTGTAGCCGTAAAGATCGAAGCGGAACAGGCCGAGGATCGGGCCGATCCTTATGCCCTGCAGCCCGTCGGAGCCGCCGGTCAGCCACTCCGCGCTGTTGGCCGCCTCGTGCAGGAGGAACCCGAGGCCCATGGTGATCATGATCAAGGTGAGGTGCCGGAAGCGGGCGATGATGAAGCTCGTCGCGTATCCCGCGAGGCCGGCGACCGCGGGCCCGATCGCCAATCCCACGAGCGGCTCGCCCCATGCCGTACTTGGTGATGATGCCGGCCGTGTAGGCGCCGAGCCCGAAGAACGCCGCGTGGCCGAGCGAGACGATGCCCGCATAGCCGAGGATCAGATCGAGCGACAGCGCGAAGAGTGCGGTGATGGCGATCTGGCTCGCCAGCACGAGATGGTTCGGGAACAGGACGAACGGCAGGAGCGTCGCAGCCCAGAACGCGAATTCGATCCGATGCCACCGGGTCTGCCCCTGCAGATAGCTGATCGGATCGGAGACCGCGCTCGACGTGACCGCCATCGCCTACCGCCTCCCGAACAGACCGGCCGGGCGCCACATCAACAGGACCACCATCACCAGGTAGATGAGGAAGGCGCCGACCTGGGGAACGTAATACTTGCCCGGCCATATCGCTGATGCCGAGCAGGATGGCCGCGGCAGAAGGACCCGCCGATCGAGCCGAGCCCGCCGACGGAAACCACGATCAGGACGTACACGAGGTAGGTGAAGGCGAACGCGGGGTCCAGGCCGACGATCTCGATGGCGAGCGCGCCGCCGAGGCCGGCGAGCCCGCTGCCCGAGCGCAAAGGTGATCGGCGAACGCCGCGATCGACGTTGATGCCGAGACCGCGCGCCATGCGCTGGTTGTCGACGGCAGCGCGCACCTGGGCGCCGAAGCGCGTGTACTCGAGCGCGAAGCGCAGGAGGAGCGTGATCGCCAGCGCCTGTGGCGACGAGAAAGAGCCGGTAGGCGGCGAAGCTGACGCCCATGAAAGTGATGGAGCCGCGCAGATAGGAGGGCATCTGGATGGGCTGCTGCATGCGTGCCGAAGAGCGTAGGCGGCGGTCGCCACCGACATGAAGGCGAGCCCGATGGTGAGCAGCACCTGATCGAGCTTCCGCTGGCGCGGTAGAGCCGCCGGTAGAGCGTGCGCTCGAAGGACGACGCTCGCCGCTGCCGCCGCCACGAAGGCCAGCGGCAGCGTCGCCAGGAACGGCCAGCCGTAGACGTTCATCAGCGTCACGGTGGTGTAGCCGCCGAGCATGGCGAAGGCGCAGTGCGCCAGGTTGACGAAGTTCATCATCCCCAGCGTCACCGACAGCCCGACCGACAGCAGGAACAGGAGCATCCCGTAGGCGAACCCGTCGAACAGGACGCCGAAGATGGGCCCGAGCGCCACGGACTACCCTGCAACCGCTCGTCGAGCGAGGCGGTCGCCTATTTCTTTGCCCGCCGATCCCGGGGTCCTTGACCTTCTCCACCTTGTCGATCACGACGTTGCGCAGATCGCTCGCCGACCTTGCGCACCTGGCGAATGGAGATGGTCTGCACGATGTCGCGAGTGTCGGGATCGATCTGGATGGGCCCGCGCGGACTTTCGAAGCTCAGCCCCTTGGCGGCCGCGCACCAGGCTGTCGCCATCGGTCTTTGCCGCCGGTCTTCTTCAGCGCCTCGTAGATGACGTGCATGCCGTCATAGCCGCCGACCGAGCCGAAGTCGGGGTTGCGCTTGAACTCGGCGCTGTAGGCCGCGACGAACTCCTTGTTCAGCTTGGAGTCGTCGTTGTAGTCGTAGTGCCACACCGGTGATGATGCCGAGCGCCGGCATCGCCCATGCTCTTGCAGCGAATTCTCGTCGCTGACCTCGCCCGGTGCCGATGATCTTGATCTTGCTGGCATCGACGCCGCGCTCGGCGAACGCCTTGCCGAGAGCCGCCGGCTGCGCGCCGGCCGGGACGAAGATGAAGATCGATTCCGGATTGAGGTCCTTGGCGCGCTGCACGAAGGCGGAGAAGTCCGGATTGGCCACCGGCATGCGCACCGAGCCGACGATCTCGCCGCCCGCCGCCTTGAAGGCCTCGTGGAACGAGGCTTCGCGCGTCCTTGCCCGGGCGCGAAATCCGACACCATCGTGTAGGCCTCTGCGAATGCCGCTCTTGTAGGCCCAGGCACCCGGCGGTCGAGCCGACCGAGGGCAGCGTCATGGAGGCGCGCACGGAGTAGGGCGACATGGTGATGATCACCGTGGTCGCCGCGTTCATGATCACCATGAACTTCTTGGCCTCGGCCGAAACCTTGGAGACGGCAATGGCGTTGGGCGAGAGCAGCGAAGCCGGCGAGGATGTCGACGTTGTCGCGGGTGATGAGCTCCTGCGCGAGCCGCGTGGCGACATCGGGCGCCACGCCGCCGGTAGTCCTTGCGGATGAGCTCGATCTTCTTGCCGGCGACGGTATCGCCCTTCTGCTTCATGTAGAGCTTGATGCCGTTGTCGATCTGCGTCGCCAGGTCGGCGAACTGGCCCGAATACGGCATGATGACGCCGGATCTTGATCGTGCCCTGCGCCAGTGCGGTGCGCCGGCGAGGCCAGCAGCGCCAGCGCCGCGGCGCTCTTGAGAATCGACGCGTCTGTCCATGGGTTTCCTCCTTCGACAGTGTAGCTCGATCTAATCGCTCTTTTGCGCCGAGGACAGGGGTGGGCACGCCTGCCGGTGGGACGTTTTCTACGATCGGCCGGCTCGGAATATTGCACGCAATCGATGGACTTCCAACTGTCTCGCGAGCCCCGTGCAATGCGACGTCGCGCCCGCTCAGGGCCGATTGAAGCCGGCGCAGCACCTCCGGCGGAATCGGCGCCGAGCGCAGCCGGTTGTTGTCGCTGGCGTCGCGCACCGTCCACACCCGCGTCTCGAAGCCTTCCAGCGCCGGGGCGCTCGCCCTTCGTCACGCGGTGCATGCATGGAAAAGCTCGAGCGGCGGAACTCGGCTTGACGCCGGTCTCGATCTCGATGTCGTCGCCGTACTGCGGAGGCCACCGCGAACTTGGCTCGCGCGCCTCGAGCAGCTGCCAGGCCGGCGCCGCCGATATTTCTCCAGCATGCTTGATTTTGGTCATGCCCGGTCGCCTTCTCGAACAGCAGGATGGTGCACGGCGTCGAACCACTCGAAATAGCGCGGGTAGAAGACGATGCCGGCGGGGTCGCAGTCGCCCCACTGGACGCGGATCACTCGGGTGTTGGTCAGCATTGACAGCCCGCCTTGTTGGTCACTCGAGCCAAAGCAGCTCGGCTGTCATACCGGGGCTTGTCCCCGGTATCCAGCCATCCGCAGACGCCGGGCAAGCCGCGAGATGGATCCCGGTGACGAGCACCGGGACGACCGCGGAGGTCTCCGCACAGCCAACATCAGCCGATCACGATCACGTCCGGTCCTGCCGGCTCGGCGTGCAGCCGCTCAACCAGCGCCGCGCGCTTAGCCAGCACCGCGCGCTGGTTGAGGTAGCCCTTGTCGGTGATCTCGTTGGCGTCGATCGACGGGCGGCTCGGTGAGCAGCAGGCAGCGGGCGATGCGCATCGAGCTGCCCTGCGCCGCGCGCGTTGTGCCGCGCCAGGCCCGTCGACCAGCGCCGCTGCGCACCGCCGGCTGCGGCGATCATGTCGTCGAGGCTCGCGTCGGCGCCGCGCTCGGGCACAGGCCGCGCAGACCCGGCGAGGCTCGGGAAGATCAAGCAGCCCGATCTCGTCGCGGTCGTGGCCGGTGATCGACGCGCATCCTCGATCACCGGCGCGCCGGCGGCGATCACGGCCGTGCGCAGCGTGCCGACGTTGACCCAGGTGCCGGACGACAGCTTGAAGTTCTCCGCCGTGCGGCCGTCAGAACAGCAGGCCCGGCCGCCGGATCGGCCGGATCGGCAAGGCGCACGGCGTCGCCGGTCCTGAGCCAGCCCTCCTCGTCGAAGGCCTTGCGCCGTGAGGTCCGGGCGCCTTGAAGTAGCCGGGCGTGACGTTCGGCCCCTGCACGCGGATCTCCAGCTTGTCGCCGACCGGCGCCAGCTTCACCGGCATGCCCGGGCCCCGGCACGCCGATGTTGCCGGGCCGGTCGATGGCGTAAGTGCACCATGGTCACCGCCGGCGCCGTCTCGGTCAGGCCCCAGGAGGAGATGAACGGCACCTTGCGGCCCGCGCACCTGCAGCCCCAGCGCCTCCAGGCGATCCCACAGGCTCTGCGGCAGGGCGGCGGCCGCATAGGAACAGCAGGTCGAGGCGGGCGAAGAATTTCTGCCGCAGCGCCTCGTCCTTCTCCAGATGGTCGAGCAGGGCCGCATAGCCGCGCGGCACGTTGAAATAGACGGTCGGCGACACCTCGCGCAGGTTGGCCACCGTGCGGCCGATCAGCGCCGGCACCGGCTTGCCCTCGTCGATGTAGAGCGTGCCGCCGTTGCGCAGCATCATGTTGAAGTTGTGGTTGCCGCCGAAGGTGTGGTTCCACGGCAGCCAATCGACGATCACCGGCGGATGGTCGGTCAGGAACAGCCACGCCGCCGCCGCGCTCTCCTGGTTGGCGCACATCATGCGCTGGGTGTTGATCACGCCCTTGGGCTGGCCGGTCGAGCCCGAGGTGAACAGGATCTTGGCCACCGTGTCGGGCCCGACCGCGCGCGAACGCGGCGTCCACCGCGCGGCGTCGGCGCACGTCGCGTCAGCGCGGAGAACGGCGTCAGCTGGCTGGCGCCGAGACTGCCGCGGCTGGCCACGATCTCGACGCCGGTCGCACCGATCGCGCTCGCAGCGCCTTGGCGTAGCGGTCGGCCTCGTCGACGTAGATCAGGCCGGGCTCGACCAGACCGAAGATGTAGCGCAGCTTGCCGAAGTCCCTGGCTCAGCCGCGCGTAGGCCGTCGACACCGGCACCACCGGCACGCCGACATGCATGGCGCCCAGCATCATCAGCGCGTGGTCGATGCCGTTCTCGGCCAGGATCAGCAGCGGACGGTCGGGCCCCAACCCTCTGTCCGAGCAGGGACTGGCCGATCGAATTTGCGGACTGCGCCGCCGCCTCGTAGGTGAGCTGCCGCCAACCGCCCGAGGCCGCGCGCTCGGCCAGGAAGAGCCGATCGGGCGCCGCTGCCGCCCAACCGCTCTAGCGACGCCGAGCGAGCGACGGCCCGAGCCAGCCGCGTCGAGCGCAGGCACCGATCGCGCCGACATCGGCGCGCCGCTCGTGTGCGATCTGCGGTTGCGGAACGCCAGCCTCGCGGCTGCCGGCGGTGCCAGGGTGCCTGGAACCGCTCGCCACCGGCGCCTCGCCCATTCGGCGTCTCCCAATTGCACTTCGGGCGCCATGCTGTTGAGAGAGACGACCATTGTCGAAAATGACAGCAAACAGCTGGCCCAACGACTGCCTACTGCCTACCGCCTACTGCCTTTCTCTTCGACCAGCCGTCGGCTGATCGGAAACACCATCAGGCCGAAGCGCTCCGAACACGAGTAGCCCCAGATGCGCCCTTGGGGGCAAACAGCATGACCAGGATGGCAAAGAGCCCGAGCAGAATGAGATACCACGTGCCGAAATGCGCAAGGTTGGTCTGCAGGACGTAGAGAACACCAGCACGCCGACGATCGGTCCCTCGATGGTGCCGATGCCGCCGATGACGACGATGAAGATCACGTAGGCCGTCCAGTCGAGCACGGAGAACGCGGCATCCGGCGAGATGCGCGCCTTCTGCAGATAGATCAGGGCCCCGACCATGCCGGTGGCGGCGGCCGTGACCACGTAGACCCACAGCTTGGTCTTGAAGTTGTCGACGCCGACGCTCTCCGCCGCAGCTTCCGAGTCGCGGATGGCTGCCAGCGCCAGCCCATGCCGCGAGCGCAGGATCAGGTACACGAGCAGGATGGTACCCACGGCGAACGCCAGCGCCACCCAATAGGTGATGATGTCGCGCGCTGCCGGCGTGCGCACGTCCAGCAGCGCCTTCACCCACTGGATGCCGGCCACCTCGTTGGTGACGAAGGGCGGCAGCGACGTGCCGGTGCCGCCGCCCAGCTGCTTGAACTGCGCGAACACCAGGCGATAGACCTCGGCCATCACCCAGGTGCCGATGGCGAAGTAGGCGCCGCTCAGGCGGAAGACGACGAGGGCGGTGGGAGAGCCAGCGCACCCGCCAGCAGCCCGGCGAGCAGGATGGCAACGAGCGGATCGAGCCCGGCGTGCAGGGTCAGCGCGAACAGCAGATAGCCGCCGAGGCCGACGAAGGCCTGCTGGCCCACCGAGACGAGGCCCGCATAGCCGGCCAGCAGGTTCCAGTACTGCGCCAGCGCCAGCATGGTGAGCACGAAGATCAGATCGTTGAGCAGGTCGCGGCCGGCGAATGCAGGCAGCGCGACCAGCAGCGCCGCGAGGCCGACGCCGGCAAGGCCGATGTGGCGCGAGAGCGGCGTGCGCCACCTCGATGCGATATCGGCCCCCTCGCGTTGCCTCCTTGCGCCGGGCGACCGCGGCGCCAGCTCGCCAGCGGCCTTGGCCAGCGGAGCAAGCGGTCCCTCGCGCAACCGGCGCGTTCCGTGCGCTCGCCGCCGCCGCGGCGGTGCCCAGCGCGCGGCAGCGCACCTGGCTCGATCGCTCACGCCAAGTCTTGGCCTGCACGCCCGACCGCAGCCACAACGCGGGATCACTCTGCGTTTGTGCATGCCGCAAGCCGGCGTCGAGCATCCGTTCCGATCGCCGTCGCGCCTGACGCAATGCCAGGCTCGCCAGCTTCACCTGCGTCGCGCGGTCGAGAACATGGACAGCGACCCGCCCGGAGAGCAGCCGGTCGCGCCAGACCACGATCTGTCGACGCAGGTCCATGCACGCCTCACTGGCCGGCGCGGGGAAAAGCCCGCGCGGGCGCAACACCAGCACCGCCAGAAAGGCCAGATGCCCGGCCAGGATCTGCCACTCGGGATCGATCTTGGCGCCGACGGCCTGGGCGACGCCGATGATGATGCCGCCGGCCAGCGTGCCCCACAGGCTGCCGAGGCCGCCGATGATGACGGCCTCGAAGGCGTAGAGCAGGCGTGCCGGCCCGATCGTCGGGTCGAAGTTGGCGCGCATGCCGAGATACAGCGCGGAGACGGCGATCACCACCATGGCGATCGCCGTGGCGAGCGAGAAGATGTGGCGGTTGTCGATGCCCATCAGCTGGGCGATCTCGGGATCATCGGAGGTGGCGCGGAAGGCCCGGCCGAGCTCGGTGCGATAGAATATGAGGTTGAGCGCCAGGATCACGCCGATCGCCGAGGCCAGCGTCAGCAGCTGCATGGTGCCCAGCGCGATGCCGCCGCCGAGCGAGATCGAGGCGGTCTCGATGGCGCCGGCCTTGAGGCGCTGGCTGTCGGCGGAGAAGACCTCGAGCAGCCCGTTCTGGATGATGATGGAGAGCCCGAAGGTGACGAGCAGCGGCGGCAGGACGTCCCGGCCGATGCGTGCGGTTGAGCAGGAAGTGCTGGAGCGCATAGCCGAGGCCGAACAGCGCCGGCGCGGCGAGCAGCGTGGCGAGGAACGGGTCCAGCCCGAGCGCACGCATCAGCACCAGCACCACGAACGCGCAGAGCACGATGAAATCGCCGTGCGCGAGATTGACGAGCCGCATGATGCCGAACATGAGCGACAGGCCCGCCGCGAACAGGGCGTAGAGCCCGCCCAGCATGACGCCCTGCAGCAGGGTGTTGATCCAGGCCGTCATGCGCCGAAATACGCGGCGTGGATCTGGTCGCGGCTGAGCTCCGCCGGGTCGCCCCTCGAGCGACATGCGCCCTTCCTGGAAGCAGTAGACCCGGTTGGCCACCTGCAGCGCCTGCACGATGTCCTGCTCGACCAGGATGACGCTGGCCCCGCTCGCCTTGATGCGCGGCAGCGCCGCGTAGATGTTGCGGATGACGACGGGGCGAGCCCCAAGCTGATCTCGTCGCACAGCAGCACGCGCGGATTGGCCATCAGCGCGCGCCCGATCGCCGCCATCTGCTGCTCGCCGCCCGACAGGTGTATGCGATGGGGCGCGGCGGCGCGCGCGGCCAGCGCGGGGAACAGCTCGTAGATGCGCGCGAGCGACCAATAGCCGCCATCGTGGCGGCCGTAGGCGCCGATCGCCAGGTTCTCCTCGACGCTGAGCGAGGGAAAGAGCCGCCGGCCCTCCGGCACCAGCGGAGATGCCGAGGCGCACGATCCGCGGCGCCGACAGCCCGCCGATCGGCCGGCCGGCATAGACCACGCTTTCGGGCGCGGCGGCCAGCTAGCCCCGCGATGGTCTTGAGAAATGTCGATTTGCCCGCGCCGTTGGCGCCGATGATGGCCAGCGTCTCGCCCTCCTCCAGACGAAGGTCGATGCCGTACAATGCTTGGAAGTCGCCATAGAATGCCGTGAGGCCGCGCGTTTCGAGCAAGGTCATGCTGCAGGCCTCTGCGCGAGCGCGCCTGATTCCCTCTCCCCATGCCTTTTCCGGCATGGGGAGAGGGTCAAGTGAGGCGGCAGCACACGCCAGCGCAAGCTTCTGCCCCTCACCCCGACCCTCTCCCGTGAAGAACGGGGAGAGGGAGATTGACCGAGGGTTGCCCTCATGCCGCGAGCCCCATGTAGATCTCGCGCACCTCGGCCGAGGCCATCACCGTGGCCGGGGCCCCTTCCGCGATCTTGCGGCCGAAGTTGAGCACGATCAGCCGGTCGACCACCGCCACCAGCGCATGCACGATGTGCTCGATCCACAGGATCGTGGTGCCGCCGGCGTGGATATCCCTGATGGTGGCGACCAGCTGCGTGGCACTCGCTCTCCGGTCAGGCCGCCAGCGATCTCATCGAGCAGCAGCAGCTTCGGGCCGGTGGCGAGCGCGCGCCATCTCCAGCCGCTTGCGCTCGAGCAGGGTCAACGACCCTGCCGGCGCATTGGCGCGCCGGATGAGCCCGGTCTGCTCGAGGATGCCGGCGCAGACATCGGTGGCGCCGCCGACCGATCTGCCGCGGCCGTGCACGGCGGCCACCAGCAGGTTCTCGAACACGGTCAGCGTCTCGAAGGGCAGCGGGATCTGGTAGGAGCGGCCGATGCCGGCCGCTGCAGCCGCCGGTGCGCCTTAAGACCGCGTGATGTCCTCGCCCGTCGAGCAGGACCTGACCTGCATCGGCGGCGAGATTGCCGGCGATCAGGTTGAACAGCGTCGACTTGCCGGCCCCATTGGGCCCGATGATGCCGACCGCCTCGCCCGGCGGCGACGCCCAAATCGATGCCGTCGGCCGCCTTGAGCGAGCCGAAGGACTTGCACAGGCGCCGGGTCTCGAGCAGCATCGTGGTGGCAACACGTCCAGCAGGGCTCACGCCAATCGCCTCCATCTTCCCCCAACCGGGATCTCCGGCGCCGTCCTGTTGTCGGTGATGACGATGTCGTACTTGTTGCCGTCCTTGATGCGCCACTGGCCGCCCACCAGCGGCGTCTTGGTCACGTTCTTGGCGGCGAACGGGGGCACGCCCTTGCCGTTCCACGCGACCTTGCCGACGACGGTGTCGAGGTTGGTGGCGGCGATGGCCTCCACCGTCGCCTTGGCGTTGCCGACCTCCTGCGTGCGCTTGAGCACGTCGGTGGCCACCTCGAACAGCGAATGGATGAAGCCGATCGGCTGCGTCCACTGCTTCTTGGTGGCGGCCTCGTAAGGCGTCGGCCAGCTGCTTGGCGCTCTGTCCCGTGAGCGAGGACTTGAAGGGATGGCTCGGCGACCACCACACCTCCGAGGAGAGGTTGTGGCCGTCCTTGCCCAGCGCCTCGACGGCCACCGGGAACAGGATGGCCTTGCCGACGGAGGCGGCCTTCGGCTTGAAGCCCTGCTGCAGCGCCTGCTTCCAGAACGTCGTGAAGTCGGGCGGCAGCACCACGCCGGTGACGATCTGGCATTGCGCGTTCTTGAAGGCGGTGATCTGCGCCGAGAAGTTGTCGGTGAGGTTCTGGTAGCGGCCGGGATCGGTGAGCTTGTAGCCCTGCTTGTCGAGCACGGGCGGGAAGCCCACCTGCTTGTCGCCCCAGGCATTGCCGTCGCCGTCGTTGGGAAACAGCGCGCCGACCGACTTGTTGGTCTCGACCTGGCTCCACATGTTGGTGAAGACCGGCGATCACGTCCTCCAGGCCCCAGAAGTAGTGATAGACGTAGTTGAAGGGCTTCCAGGCCGGCGGGCCGCCGCCGGGATTGGCCTGCTGGCCGATGAACCAGGGCTGCCACGGCGCCTTGGTCGAGACGCAGGCGCACCTCCTCGATCTCGCACTGGGTGCACACGGGATTGGTGGTCTCGGGCGTCGAGGCGACCAGCATCAGGTCGACCTTGTCGCGCACGATCAGCTCCTTGGCGACCTCGGCGGCGCGGTTGGGATTGGACTGGCTGTCCCTGACGGTCACCTCGACGGGCCGTGTGGCGTTGCCGATCTTGATGCCGCCCTTCATCGCCTCCGCGGAACTGTGCCGAGCACGAAGTTGTCGGCCTCGGCGAAGGCTGCGAGCGGCCCGGTCTGCGGGCTGACGTAGCCGAGCTTGATCGGCTTGGCCTGGGCGTGCACCGCGGGGGCGAGGACCGGGCTGAGCGGCAAAGGCCTGCGCCGGCGGCGGCGGACGTCTTGATGAAGCCGCGGCGCGTGAAGGTCCGGTCGTGCTTGGGCATGCCCTCTCCTGGTCCTGAGCACGCGCGGTAAAGCGGCCCGCGGCGTTCAAAGGCGTTTCCTCGGCAGTGTCGTTATTGCATTGACGTTGGCGGAACCATAGCATTCCGAGACAACGGCCGCAAACAACTCGGGCCGGGAGCTGGGCAGGTTGGGCGGCGAGCGACGCAGTCGGCGCTGTCGATCCGGCGCTGTTTCGCCGGGTCATGAGCAGCTTCACCACCGGCATCACCGTCATCAGCACTGAGGTGCGGCGAGTAATCCGCGGCATGACGGCCAATGCCTTCATGTCGGGATCGCTCGAGCCGCCGCTGTGCATCATTTCTGGTGGCCAAGCGCGCGCACGCACGGCATGCTCGTCGAGGCCGGCCACTTCGGCGGTCAGCATCTCGCCCAGGGCCAGGAGTGGCTGTGCCTGCATTTCGCCGGCAGACCGTTTGCGGACCTGAAGCCGGCGTTCGACTACATCGGCCGCACGTCGGTGCTGCCGGGCTCCAGCGCGACCATCGCCGCCGACATCGTCGCGTGCCACGAATGCGGCGACCATTCGATCTTCGTGACGCATCCTGCACCTGCGGGCCGGCAGCGCCCTGCCCCTGGTGCTGCACGGCGGGCGTTATGCGGCGCTCATGTACTCGACGAGGAGTTTGCCGCCCTGTCATCGATCTCTGGTAGTTGCGGCCACTTTTCCGCCGAGCGGCCGGCAGACATGGCGGACTTATTTCGCGCCCCGCAGCACGTGGTAGCTGAACTCGTCCGGATCCGAGAGGTCGGGCACGGTCCAGCCGTCGAGGTCGTATTCGGCCATGCAGGTCTCGGCGAAGCCCTTGAGCTTGTCGGCGGTGCCCATCGCCTGCGCGCCGAACAGAACGTAGCGCCGGATCTCCTCGGTCGAGCCGCCGTAGTTGATCTCGTAGAGCTCGTGGCGGCCGGCGAACTCGGTGCCGACGGCATCCCACAGGAGCTTCGAGCAGCTTCACGCGGTCGACCGCGCTGTAGCCGTTGGAGCCGCGCATGTACTTGTCGAGATAGGGGCGGATGTCCGGGTTCTTGAAGTCGCGCGCCGACGAGTTGAGATAGATGAGGCCCGACGCCACCGTCTGCTCGATGATGTACTTTGACCTTGGTGTAGGCCATGGTCGAGGTGATCTGGTGAGGCGCCGGCAGGCTCGATGTCCGGGCAGCTTGTAGTCGCCGATCCACGGCTTGGGATTGCGCACCATCGCCTCGGTGAGGCCCCAGAACAGGTTGCGCCACACCAGCACCTCGCCGACGTTGGCCTGCACGCCGCGGAAGTCCTTGGAGCCGGTGGCCTCGACCGCCTTCAGCAGCAGGCCGGCGATGAAGTCGAGCTTGACGGCGAGCCGCGTGCAGCCGTGCAGCAGCGCGCGCGGCAGGAAGCCCGTCTGCGGGAAGAAGTTGTTGGCCTTCTCCACGTCGCCGTAGCAGAACACGTTCTCCCAGGGCACCAGCACCTTGTCCATGATGAAGACCGCATCGTTCTCGTCGATGCGCGAGGACAGCGGGTAGTCGAAGGGGCTGCCCATCACGGTCGAGGTCATCTCGTAGGACGGCCGGCAGATCAGAGCAATACGTAACTGAACGAAGTACAAT
>ERZ1370068.2299-contig-1455_pt1 | contig 71686 bp, 107 predicted proteins | sample MGYA00561227_ERZ1370068 | MGnify/ENA primary metagenome ERZ1370068 (study PRJEB38410, sample SAMEA6850437) | metagenome | study: Metagenomic assessment of the ecological functions of the soil: analysis of the soil microbiota associated with the... | reverse complement strand
TGTCCTGAAGGGGCCGTTTCAACGACCTCGGCGCGCGAGCCGTCCGGATCGAACAGGTGCATCAGCCAATGCCGGTTGTTGCCGATGTGCGCGCGCACTTGGAGGTCGGTGAACCCGCCTCGTTCCTGACGAGATCGCGTGGCCGCCACGCATGTCCGCGACTTCGAGACCCGACATGCTGCACTGCTCCCATCACCTCGCGCTCGTCACTGCGCGCGACGTCGCCGGGTTGTTCGGGTCCAGCGGTGGAAACTTCGTCTCGAGATTCCGGTCGGAACTCGGCGTCTCGATGTAGTCGCCACGCGTACCTGGGCACGTCGCGCCCTCGAGCGAATCCGAGTTTGTCTTGATAGAAGCGGCACCACCGACTCGCGGTTCTTCGTAGATGCCGACGTGCTGCAAATGAGTGGAGACTCGACGCGGATCGAGAAACTTCGCCGCGCGCGAGCGTCTGCTTCGAACCTGGCGGCGTACTGGACAAAGTCCAACGTCGCCTCGTCTGGTCCGACAACGCGGAACACCGGATTGCCATCCAGGCCTCGGCTGATCGCACTGGATTCAGGCCTCTGCGCGGCATACACGTCATGCAGCACGGTTGAGATCCGTGCTCTGGAACGCGTGGTCCGGGCTTCGCGGTTGATTATGCCGGACGCCAAGTCAGGCGCGACCTCGATGCTGCATCGTCGTTGACTTTGAGAGATACACCGATGCGACGCGGCCGAGCTCGATTCGGACGTGGTGGAGCGCCTCGGCGCAGACCAAGCACGCCCTGATGTGCGTCCGCCGCGGCTTTGTCAAGGATCGCTTGACGCGGAAGGTAATGCTGGCGATCCCAACGAGCGGAAGGTCGCCAGTTGGCGGCGCGTGGCGCTTTGTGCCGCCGGCTGGCGGGACAGCAGCGCCACGACACGCAATCAGCGTGCCGCCTCGAAGAACCATTCATCCACCGTTCCCCGGCGGCGTCTAGAAGTTGAACTTAGCCGCGAACTGCACGATCCGCATGTCGCCGTTTGTCGTGGTGATCGCGCCCGCGTTCGTCGCTCCGAGTGTCGTCACCGGGTTGCCGAAGTTCACGCGGTTGAAGACGTTGAAAACTTCGACGCGAGGTTCGAGCTTCTGCCGCGGACACGGTCACGTTGCGTGACAGCGCCATGTCGACGTTCAGGAATCCCGGTCCCCGGAAGTATCCTTTGGGACGTATTTCCCCACAGGCCCGGCGTATTTTGAGCAAACGCCGACATGTTGAGACTACTGGAGCGCCGTCGAACTGCTGTTCCACGTTCGGCGACTGCGAGGTACGGGTCGACACCGGCGACGATCAACGGCGTCTCCGTCGCCGCCAGCCCGGTCAGAGCGGAATCGCCGGTCGTCGCGAGCGTCAGCGGCGAGCCGCTCCGCGCCTGCAACGACCGTGCCGAGCGACCAATCACGCGTGAGCACGTTGACGACCGCCATGCCCAACGCCGCGGCTCAGGACGCACCGCTGACATGTTGAAGATGTTCGGGCCGATCCGGCGACGCACGGTCCTTCATTCGTTGACGGATCCTTCGGATCGGGGAAGATGTTCACGATGTCAGTGCCCGGCTCGCCCTGGTTGATGCACTTGCTCCGCGTGTAGTTCGCCGCTCATGCTCCATCCATCGCTCAATCGTCTTTCGATGAGTGAATTTGACGCCGTGATAGTGACCGGTTCCGCCGGCTGTCTGCGCCACCGAGCCGTAATACTGGCCTTCGGCTGGGATTCGAGCAGCGTCAACAGGCGGCGAGCACGTGAGGTTCACGGCGGAACTATTCGAGCACGGACCCGCCGCCGTCGAGTCCGTACTGTCCGGCAGCGCAGTTGCCGGGGATGTACACGGAGGGGTTTTCCTCGTAGCCAAGCCAGATGCCGTTGGTGCGGTTCCCCATGTATGTCACGTCGATCAGCACGCGTCGCCCAGCAACTGCCGCTGATACGACACATTCCATTGGACGTCACGCGCATGACGTCAGCATCGATCGGCATGCTGACGTAGTCGCCGTTCAGCGGGAACTGCAGCGTTGACGGCGGCAGTTGCACCGGCGAAACGCCCTGGTGGGGATAGTTGATTGCGGCGAGCGGATCGCCGCCTGGTGTATTCGCCCAGGGATTCAACAAATTGATCAGGGCACCCATTCGCGTTTGGCGGCGCGCACATGACGTCGGCGGCAGCGCAGTCACCGTGTTGCCGTAGGGCGCGTTCAACATGTGGTGTCCATACTGCCACAACTTCGGCGAATCGTAGAATCGACCAACAGCCGCGCGAATCGCTCTGGACGTCGTTGCCATTCGGGTTCCAGGCGACACCGAGCTCTGGGCGCGAACTGTTTCAAATGATTCGTGGTGTTCGCGCCGTTGGTCGGGAATCCGGGGTCGCCGGGAAACACGAGCCCGGCCGGCGCGTTCGGGAATACGCGGCTGTGGATGCCCTGGTCAAAATCTCCTCGGACAAACGCCATGTTGAAGTCGATTCTGATCCTCTCGCCGCGAAGAACGGCTCCCAGCGCAATCCGTAGTTCAATGGTGACGTGCGAAGTTCGCGCGCCAGACGTCTTGCGCGTAGACACCGACGTAGTGCTGCTTTCTCGGCGACGATCTGACTGCCACCCTGGCTGAATGACGCCGGCAGGCCGAGCAGGAAGTCGGCCATCGGCACCTGAGTTTGCGCGTTGGCGCCACGCGTGATCAGACCGCTGAACGTCATGATGCCGTTCGACTGGAATGGACCATCGCCGTCGAAGAACGGCCGCGTCCAGACTCCGCCGAACGGACAGCGAGTGCGTTCCTTTGGTCCAATCGATATCCTCGGAGATCGACGGTGTCGTCGTGTAGAACGTGCCGGGAAACGCGTTGCCGCACCACCCTCCGGTCGCGCCATTGAAGAAGTTCTGACCGTCGCCGTTCGTATATTGCAAGTGTTGACGCCCAGCGTGCGCGAACGTCGGCAGGCCGTTGCCCTGGACGCGAAGCGCGGTCGTATGCGCCAGCGATACGCGCGTGGCGCTGAACAGATGACGGCGTGATCACCTGATCCCAGCCCGCCAGCGAACGTGTGCACTATGGCTCTTGATGCCGAGGCCGTTGCCGCTCGCATACAGCAGATTCGGGTTCGCTCGTTGCTGTCGAAGCCCGGCTCGTGGTTGTAGTTCGGTGAAGAAGTAGCGGCCGAACACACGCGCGTTTTGACGTGAGCCTGAAAGTCCGACGCGCCCGATCGACCTGCTGTTCGACGCTGTTGTTTGGAATCGCGAGCGGATACCGGCCGCATCCGTCCGGATCGCACGCCGGATCAGCGACCGGGATGAACTTCAGCAGTTTGAGTGCAAACGGAGCTGAACAGCGACGGATCGACCTGGTTGTTGACGAACGGAAATCCCAGCTGCTGTGCGGTGCCACCGCGGCAGGCCGCTGACATCACCTTGCTGAAGTCGCCGCGCAGGACTTCCTGCGTCGGCACGATCTGATTGGCTCGTCTGCGGCGAAATCGCCTGGTTCGTGATCTGCGCCCCACCGAAGAAGAACAATCTGTCCTTCATCAATGGGTCCGCCGATTGTGCCGCCTGCCTGATGCCGCTTGAGGCCGTCGTCCTGGCCGCTCCACTGTGCTCCGTCTGATTGAAATACGGAATCGCGTTGAATGCATGATGACGGGCAAAGTCGAATACTGTTCCGTGGAACTGGTTGGCGCCTGAGCGCGTGACGGCGTTCACCGTCGCGCCGGTAGTACATGCCGTAGCGCGCCGGTCGCACACCCGGTCTCGGTGCGGAACTCCTGCAGCGCGTCCGGGAACGGCATCGCGTTGCCGGTGTTGTTGCCGGAGTCGTTGTTGTAGCCGCCGTCGACAAGAAACAGCGTGCTGTTGCCGGTGCCGCCGGCGACTGAAATCGCGACCGCGTTCGGCGGTACTGGCGATTGCTGGTCAGTCCGCCAACGTTCGAGGTGTCCACAGCGCCGCCGGAGAGCGCCACGAGTGACGTCGGCTGGCGTCCGTTCAGCGGGAGCCCGACGATCTGCTCCTGGCTCACCACGAGGCCCACGCCGGTGCTGCGCGTTTCGACTTGGCTGGTATTGCCCACAACGGTGATCGTTTCAGACACCGCACCGACCTTGAGCGTGACCTTGAGCGAACGCGAATCGCCGACGGCGAGCACGATGCCGGACTGCTCAAAGCTGGTGAACCCTCTGGAGTTTGGCCGTGATGGTGTAGGGACCAACAGGCAAGTTTGTGAAGACGGTGCTCTCCGCCCGACCCGGACACCACGAACCGCGTCATTCCGGTGCCCGGTCTGCTTAACGGTGACTTCGACTCCGGGAAGGGCCCCTCCCGAATCGTCGACGACAGTGCCTGAAAGCTGCGCGACGGCCACGGTCTGGGCGAACGCGCCCATCGTGACCGCGAGTGCGATCGCCATGAGGCACATCAACGCGGATACTCCTGCATCGCATAGCCATGTCTCCTTGACGGCTGTGACGGCGGCCCCACGCTTCACGCGCCGTGGTTATCGCCCACATGCCGCGGCCAGACATGGCTAATGTCAAGACAACATTAGATGTCCGGCTGGCGTTGGCCTCGAGACACAGACCGGTCCTCCGATCGCTCCGTCTGGACGCCAAGGTCTGCTTCGGCACGGTGACGGTAACATCAGGCCGTTGCCGATCACCACGACGTTACGGTGCTGTTGCGGTTACAACGTTGTAGGAATGGAGCGCCGCCTCGACCCAGCGCCCGCTGAGCTACGGCACGGCGGCGTCGTCGGCGGCGTGGCGGCGGTGGTGTGACCGAGCGGCCGCCGGCTCGGCTGGCAAGAGCGCGATCGCAATTGCGCCGACTGCCGCGATCCCGCACGCGACCCACAGCGCGCTGCCGTAGCCGCCCCACACGCCGCGCAGTCGCGCCGATCAGGTTGGGCGACCAATGCGTGCGTGATGGTGTCGCCAGGCACGATCGCCGACATCGCCCGCCCCAGCGTCTGCAGCCCGAACACGTCCGCCGCCATCAGCGGAATCAGCATGTAATCAGCGCCCATCGCGAACCCGAAGACGATGCCGGAAGAGATAGCGTACTGCGGCGTCTGCGGCGTAATCAGAAACAGCAACGGAATCGCCACCGCGACCTGCGCGTAGGTGACGACCATGACGGTCTTCCGCGACATCCGATCGGCCAGAAAGCCGACGACGATGCGGCCGACGATCGCCGGCGATCAGCGCGGCGAACGACGCCGTGCTCCAGATCTGATCGCGGGCCGCCTGATTCGTGAAGCCCTGCTCCTCGAACACGAACTTCATCAGGAAATTGACGCTGGCGATCGATCCGATCGATGCCGGCGCTGCCGACGAGCAACAGCCAGAACGACGACCGCTGTGTCAGTTCCGGCAAACGTCAACGAGCCGGCGCGCGTCGAGGGCCGGCAGCGTCAGGCACGGCATCGCCGTCTGGATGCTGGCCGATGTCCTCGGGACGATCCTTCAGCACGAAGAGCGCGAACGGCCACGCCAGCAGCAGCGACAGCCCGAGCAGCTGGATCGCGCTGCGCATGCGGCATGAAGGAGACGAGCCAGGGCGCCAGCTTGTTGCCGATCGCGCCGGCGAGCGCGCCGCCGATGTAGGCGATGCCCATCGCCTGGCCGCGCTTCCGGCGATACCAGTTGGAGATGATGATCTGATGCGGGATCGGACCGGACAGCAGATAGCCGGATCATGTAGACGCACCATGCGGCGTAATACTCGAGCGACGATCCGTGCAGGTGGCCGAACCACTGAAACGCGAGGCACGTCAGGCCGGTGCCGGCGACAATCAGATAGCGCGGGTTGAAGCGGTGCGCGAGCAGCGGCCCCGCCCAGATCGTCAGCAGGATCGCGATCGGCGCGCCCATCGTCACCATCTGCTGCGTCCAGTGGTGATCGTCGCGCAGGTAGTCGTAGAAGAACGCGATGTTGTAGTACGGCAGCCCCGACGCCAGCCCGAAGGTGACGAACGATGCCGCGAATGATCCACGGCCCGTAGAACGGACGCGGCGCGCGTCCGTCACCGCTGCACGTCCTCGACCGGCATCATCCACCGGCGGCGGGCCGTCGTAGACCACGCGGAATCCGCACGCGCATCGGGCGTTCGCGGTGTATTCTCCATTACATGCGCCGCCAGTCCCGCCGTGCGGCCGACGATGAAGATCAGCTTGGCGGCTTCGGCGGGATAGCCGAGGTCGTGGAGGACGGCCGGCGATCGCGCCGTCGACGTTGATCGGCAGCGGCTTGATCGTCTCGGCGACCGCCGATTCGAGCGCGCGCATGAACGCCACGCCCTGGCCCGCCTTGCCGTGCTGCTCGGCCATCGCGAACAGGACGGTCGTCCGCGGGTCCTCTCGATACATGCGGTGGCCCAGGTCCGGCAGCCGCTGGCCGGCGGTCCGCGCTTCGAGAGCCGTTGACTCGCGCGACGTCGGCCAGCGAACGTGATTCGCGGGCCAGCACGCTCGAGTGCGCCGGCGATGATCACCATGCACGCCATGCCGGCGCCGGCGTGGCGCATCGCCGATCGCGAGAATGCCGGCGGCGACCGCCGCTTCCGGCGCATGGCGGTTGCCGGTCGCCGCCATCCTCGCCGTCGCGGCGCTCGGCGCGCCGGCGCCGTGGTCCGAGATGGCGATCAGAATGGCGTCGATCGAGCCGCCGCTCGCCCTCGTCTGGCTTGTGTCCGCCAAGCAGCAGCGCGACGACGTCGGCATACGTGCCATGCTGCATCAGCGACGACCAGATCGTGGCCGCGGACGATGATCGCGGTTGCCGTCGGCGTTGGTAATCGCGCTGCGCCAGCTGTCCACGACTCCCCCTAGATGACGCCCGCCGAAGCCAACTGCTTCTGCTCGTCGCAGGAGACGCCGAGTTCGTGGAAGACGGCCTGGTTGTCCTGTCCGAGCGCGCCGCCGGTCCAGCGAATTTCGCCGGGCGTTACGGACAGGCGCGGCACGACGTCGTGCATGCGGACCGGCCGCCCGTTGTCCGGAATGTCGACGGTCAGCGGCCGGGCACGCCAGTGCGGATCCTGCTCGATGTCGGCGACGGTCTGGACCGGACCGGCGGTGAGCTTGTGCTCGTCGATGATCGCCAGATTCTGCGCCGAGCGTGTGCGCGCCGATCGCCTGGCAGATCGCGGCGTCGAGCTCGCGGCCGTGAATGACGCGCGCTTCGTTGCTGGCGAAGCGCGGATCGGCGAGCATCGCCTCGAGTCCGTAGGCGCGGAGGAAGCGCTCGGCCATTTTCGGCGTCGACCCGCTCACCGCGATCCAACCGCCGTCCGCTGGTGCGATAGCAGCCGCGCGGACCGGCATTCTTCGAGCGGCTGCCGTTGCGCGATCGTGTCCGTCCCGAGCGCCGCATATTCGGCCGACAACGGCCCGAGGAGCGAAAACAGCGACTCGAACAAGCGACAGATCGATCACCTGGCCGGTGACCGTGGTGCACGTCGCGGTGATACAGCGCGAACATGATCGCGTTGACCGCATCAGAGCGCGAGGTCGCATCGGCCAGCGGAAAACTCGGCACGATCGGCGCGCCGTCGGGCTCGCCGTTCATCGCGGCGAAGCCGCTCGCGGCTTCGACCAGCGTGCCGAATCCGGGGCGGGCCGCACCGGGACCGGTCTGTCCCCAGCCTGAGATGCGCAGCACGACGAGTCCGGGATGACGCGCGCGGAGCGTCTCCGGCCCGAGCTCGCAGACGCTCCAGCGTGCCGGGCACGAACGACTCCATCACGACGTCGAACTGCGGCAGCAGCGCGCAGCAGCAAGCGCACGGCCTTCATCCGACTTCAGGTTGAGCGTGATGAAGCGCTTGTTGCGCGCGTAGACCTTCCACCAGAACGGCTGTCCTTCAGCCGTCCACTGCCGCAGCGGATCGCCCAGCGCCGGGCTGCTCCACCTTGACGACATCGGCGCCGAAGTCGGCGAGCAGCATGCCGGCCACGCCGCCTGCGACCATGCGGGACAGATCGAGAACGCGAATCCCCTCGAGCGGCTTCACGATCGCGAATCGTATGCTTGTTCTGTTGTTAATACAAGCTAGGGGTAGCGCCCGGCACATCGACGTAACCGTATCGCTACCGTTAATCGCGCCAATCGTTACGACTGATTGCATACACTAACGTACGTCGGAGGCAGCATGGCCGTCCATCGAATCGGTGTGTGGCTCGGGATCGTCATCATCCTCGCATCGGTTGTGCTCGGTCGCGCGCAAACGTCCAAGTCCGAAGAGTACCTGTTGCTCGGCAACGCGAATCGCGGTGCCGGCGAGCCGATGGTCGCGGTCGATCCGACGAATCTGAACAACATCATCGCTGTCGCGATGGGCAGCGTGCAGCAACTCCACGGGAAACCCTCGACGCAAGGAAGTTACGAAGCGATTACCACGAGGGTGGCGAATTCAACGATTACGTGGCTCGCCGTCACACACGACGGTGGCGTCACGTGGGACGTCAAGGAACTGCCGATTCTGTCCGGGAAGCTGACGCGTTGTCCTGACTCGTTTGCGGACGTGACGAAAGACGGCGTCTTCATCGCGGGATGCGAACCGCGCGAGACCGCGAGCGATCCTGATTACTGGGGCATGTCGGCACTGGTGGTGTCCACCGATAAGGGCCAGATCCTGGGGTCCGGTCGTGCCAATAGTCAGCGACTACGAGCCGAAGCGATTCGCGCCCGGGCTGCAGCCGGTTCTCGGGCGGCTTTCCTCCCGGCGCGCCAAGTCGGATCGCGAGCAACTCGCCGTGGGATCGTCCTTACACACCGCATCGACGACTCGACGGGCGTCATCTACGGTGTGGCACAGGGCGGTTCCGCGATTGTCGACGCAGCAGCAGGACGCAGGACGATCGCAGGCGTATCACCCGCGTCAACAGACCAGGGCAAGAGCTTCGGGCACCATTTCACTCGTGGGACTCTCCACAGTATCCACAGGCCAGCCGCGGAGTCTCATTCACGGCGGCACACGGAGCCGTCGCGGTCACCTACATCGCCAGCAGCACGTTCCCCAAGACGAAGCCGCGACGTGTCCCTGCGCCGTCTTTCGGGTTGCAGCCGCGATCGCGGGCGCACCTTCACGTATCACGTGCTGAAGAAGCATCACGGTGTCGCCGGCTAGCGGAGGACGCGGACGCGGCGGACCGGCCGGTGACAACGGCGGGCTAACCGCGATCAGCACCGATCCGACGAGAGCCGGTCGTTTCGCGCTGCTCAAGGGCGAAAGCGCTCGGGTACAGCGTGTCGACGAGCGAAAACAATGGCGAGACGTGGTCACAGTTCAGTGACCGCAGGAACAGTTCCTGATGCGATCAGCTTCACTAAGCCGGCATTCGAGCATTCGCGCGATGGGGTTCTCGGCCTGATGTGGCGCGCCGTCTACGCCGATCGAACATGCGACATCTGGGCCGCGATCTCTCGGGATGCCGGTAAGACGTTCAGCAGGCCGCTTCGTGTGAGTCATGCGAGATCGCCGTCCTTTGACCCATATCGGAATGCTGGTCTCTTTCGGCGACGACATCCAGGATTTGTCGATGGACCGTCGGAACATGCATCTCGTCTGGGGCGACTCACGATCAGGCTTTCAAGCCGTGTGGCACGGACGCGTTCGACTGGCAGACTTCGACGGTGACGATGTGGAGAACACGAACGTCGCTAGGACACGACTTCGGCGCCGCGTAATCGCAGTCGCCGCGAATCGCGGACGACACCCGAGAGTTGCGGAACTCGACGATGGATTGCGCGGATGCCGATCCAGGGTCGGAGTTACCGTGTCGTTACCGTAACACGACGGTGGCGGAGCCTACACGGACATAACATCCAACCACTTGAATGGACACTTGGCGCATCGCGATCGCTGACGCCGGCCCGACACACCTCCGCGTCCGGGAACACGATGTTCTCGCTGATACAGCATGCGTCACGACCTACGCCAGAGGAAGGTCCGTCGGGGCAGAAGCCTCGGCGAGTTCTACAAGGCAGGCCCTTCTAACCATCAGCGCGAACGCTAGGACGAAGGGCAAAGTGATGACAAGACAGGCCGCCGCTCCCGTCCCTGATCCCGGACTGCCCGTTCGCGATCAACTCGAGCGGATCCTCGCCAGTACGACCTTTCAGCAGAGCGATCGTCTCAAGCGGTTCCTGACCTTCATCGTGCAGCGAGACGCTCACCGGACATCGCGACGGGCTGAAGGAATATGTGATCGGCGTTCAGGTGTTCGGGAAGGAAGAGTCCTTCGATCCACGCACGCGACCCCACCGTCCGCGTCCAGGCCCGCCGGCTTCGCGCGAAGCTCGTACACCACTATCGCGAGGAAGGACGCGCCGACGAACTGATCATCGATCTGCCGAAAGGCGGCTACGCGCCGGTGTTCAAGCATCGCGAAACCCCGGTGCTAGGCAGACGCTCGCTGAGCGCCGCGCTCGTCAGCCGCAACACGATCGCGGTCTCTGCGTTCGCCGATCACAGCATCGGCGGAGATCTGGCGTACTTCTGCCGAGGAGTCCGCGACGAAATCGTCCATCATCTCGCGCGATTGCCGTCGCTGCGGCTGCTCGCATCGGAGGAGCCGCGAGCGACCGTCGAAAAGACCGATCCGGCGCTCGTCATCAGCGGCAGCGTCCGTCGATCCGGCGATCGTCTTCGCGTCACCGCACAGCTTGTCGATGGCGCGAGCGGCTGCTATCTGTGGTCGGAGTCTGTGGACGCGCTCTCGACGATGTGCTCGCCGCACAGGAAGATGTTGCGGCGGCGATCTTCCACAAGCTCGAGCAGGAGATCACTGACAAACGGGGCGATCCGTTGCTCGGCGGCCGATCGGAGAATCTCGCCGCGCGCAACCTGTACCTGCAGGGTCGTTACCACCTGAGCCAGCGGACCGAAGAAGGCCTGCGCAAGGCGCTCGATTTCTTCGAGAAGGCGCTCGTCGAAGATGCCGACTACGCGCTCGCCGCACGCGGATTGGCGGATGCCTACGGTCTCCTCGGCTCATTACGGCGTGTTCGGCCCTGCCGAAGTCTGGACGAAAGCCGCATCCAGCGCCGTGACGGCGGTGATGCTCGACGCCGAGTCCGCCGAAGCGCACACGTCGCTCGCGCACGTGAAATCAACGCAGGACTGGGATTGGTCGGACGCGGAACGCGAGTTCCAGCGCGCGATCAGCCTCAATCCACGCTACGCGACCGCGCACCACTGGTACGCGATGTCGTGCCTGGCGCCGCTCGGCCGGCTCGACGAGGCGCTCGACGAGCTGATGATTGCGCAGTCGCTCGATCCGGTGTCGTCGATCGTGGCGCGCGACCTCGCCGTGATCCATTTCTATCGGCGCGACTTCGAAATCGGCGCTCGAGCAGTGCGATCACACCATCGAGCTGAACCCGCACTTCGCGCCGGCGTACTGGATGCTGGGCGTGATCCAGGAGCAGCGCAAGGACTTCGACGAGTCGGCCGCGGCCTTCCAGCGCGCGGTGCATCTTGTCGCCGCAGACGCCGCGCATGCACGGGGCGCTCGGACGCACGTTCGCGCTATCCGGGCCGTCGCAAGCAGGCGCTCGAAGTGCTCCAGAAGCTCGAGACCTATGCAAAGGAGCGGCTACGTCTCGCCGCTCGAATTCGCGTGGATTCAGTTCGCGCTGGGAGATCTCGACCTGGGCTTCAGGTGGCTCGCGAAGGCGTCCGACGATCGCGCGTTCGATCTGATCTCGATCAAAGTCGATCCAAGGTTTGACGCGCTGCGAGAAGATCGGCGCTTCGTCGCGATCGCGAAACACATCGGCGTCATCTAGACGTCACCACGCGTTACGCGACCACGCCGAGCGCGACGCGGCGATCGCGGCGCTTGACGCTATGGCGGACGTCGACAGTGTCCTACCAACTAACAGCCACAAAGACGATTGCGCGATGAGTCGCGATGCGGCGCGCGCCGAGGAGCCCACCAACGCTCACACCAAAACGCTAGACTTCCAAGCCGTTCTTAGCAGTGCCTTCGTGGCCCCAGACGTGACGCGCAGCGCTGCACCGACTGTTTGGAGTCGACCGGCCGAGCGCTTTGGGGACGAGGAGCACCGTGACACGGTCGAATGGACTCGAACACAACCTTTGTTGTCCCGGAACTGACGCGCTACCGCAGTTCAACGAGCGTCGTTCCCGTAGAAGTGAGGAGAGCGCGCGTTCAGCCGGCCAACAACTTCCTGGCCATCCATCGAGCGTCGCTCGCCCGCTGCGGCGCCGTCAACCTCGGACCCCGCGACGGCGCCGTCGAACAGCACCATAAGAGCGCGAGCCGTCGCTTTCGGATCCTTCACTCCCGCCGCCGTCGTCCACTCGCGGAAACGCTCCGCGAACCACTGCTCGCTGACCGTGAGCAATGGCGCGCGCCGGGTGCGCCGCATCGGTGAGCTCGCGTCACCGTATGCTGCAACGGGCAGCCGCGGAAGTCCTTCGACTCCGCCCACGCCACCACCCAGTCGAAAAACTTGAGCGCGCGTTGTGACGGCGGCGTGTCGGCGAGGTAGGCCTCGATCTTCGCGCGGGCCTCCACGGTTCGGCGCTCGAGGGATGACGCCACGAGCTGGTCCTTGCCGCCGAAGTGCTGATAGAGCGACGCCTTCGCCGCGTCGGCCTCCGGCCAGGACGCGGTCGATACCGACGGCCCGCACGCCCTCCCGATAGAACAGGCGATCAGCGGCGTCGAGGAGGCGATCACGGACGCCGATTTCTGAGGTTTTCGCGCGTTTGCTGGTTTTCTGCGGCACTCCTTGACAATACAGACAGATCGGTCTATTGTCAACGGCATGAATAGACAGAACGGTCTATTCGCCATCAGGAGTCTCGACATGGGTTACGCACTTTCAGGGAAGACCGCATTCGTCACCGGCGCCAACCGTGGCATCGGCGAAGCCATCGTGGACGCGCTCGTCGCCGCCGGCGTGAACAAGGTACGCCGCCGCCCGCAGCATCTCGACGCTCGACCCGCTCGTGGCCCGCCACGGCTCCCGCGTCGTGCCGCTCCAGCTCGATGTGACCAACGCCGCGCAGATCGCCGCCGCCGCCGCGACCGCGACGGACGTAGACCTCCTGGTCAACAACGCGGGCATCGTCGGCTTCTACGGCGGCGAATTCACCGATCCGAAGTGGATCGAGGGCGGACGACAGGAGATGGAAGTGAACTTCCTCGGCACCTTCGCGGTCACGCAGGCCTTCGCGCCCAGTCCTCGCGAAGAATGGCGGCGGCGCCATCGCCAACCTCAACTCGGTGGCCTCGTTCGTCAGCTTCCCGATTCTCGCGGCGTACAGCGCCTCGAAGGCCGCGACGCACTCGCTCACGCAGGTCACGCGCGCGATGCTGCGGGGGCAGAACACGCAGGTGTTTGGCGTGTATCCCGGCCCGATTGACACCAGGATGGGCGAGGCGCTGACGGCTGGAGAAGGCGTCGCCGGCGGACGCCGCGCGGGCGATTGTCGCGGGCATCATCGCCGGCAACGAAGAGATCTTTCCCGACAAGATGAGTCAGGGCGCGGGGCCGGCCTTCTTCGCGGATCCGAAGGGACTCGAGCGGCAGGTCGCAGGGGTCCCGGCCGCTGCGTAAGCCTCGCAGGCTGACCATCGGTGAACAGCGCTCGAGCCGGAGAGTCAACAACTCAATGAAGGCATTCATCCTCGATCGTTACGGAAGCGCCGATCGCGTGCGGGCCGGCGAGGTGCCAGACCCGGAGCTGCGCGAGGATGACGTCTTGGTCCAGATTCACGCCGCTGGTGTCAACCTCCTGGATTCCAAAATTCGAAACGGCGAGTTCAAGCTCATTCTGCCGTATCGCCTGCCGCTTATTTTGGGCCATGACGTGGCCGGGTGGTGGTCCGGGTCGGATCTCGGGTGCGTCGATTCAAGCCCGGCGACGAAGTCTATGCACGGCCGGCTGACGGGCGTATCGGTGCGTTCGCGGAATTCATTGCGATCAACGAAGACGACGTGGCGATCAAGCCCAATGCCCTCAGCATGGAAGAAGCGGCGTCCATCCCGCTGGTCGGCTTGACCGCCTGGCAGGCGCTGATCGAACGAGCGAATCTGAAACACGGACAAAAGGTTCTCATCCACGCGGGCTCGGGTGGTGTGGGCACATTTGCCATTCAGCTGGCGAAGCACGTCGGCGCGACGGTGGCGACGACCACGAGCACGGCCAACGTGGATCTGGTCAGAAGCCTCGGCGCCGACATCGTGATCGATTACAAGAAGGAGGACTTCGCAGACGTCCTCCGTGACTACGACGTGGTCTTGAACAGCCTGGACAAGGTGACGCTCGAGAAATCTCTGCGAGTGCTGAAGCCCGGTGGACAGCTCATTTCCATCTCAGGCCCACCCGATGCCGCGTTTGCGCGAAGCATCGGCGCGTCATGGGTCTTGAGAATCGATCATGGCTGCTTTGAGCTACGGGATTAGAGCGAAAGCAAAGCGCCGCCACGCACACTACTCGTTTCTGTTCATGAGAGCGAACGGCGGCCAGTTGACCGGAGATCACGTCTCTCATCGATGACGGAATCATTCGCCCGGTCGTGGATCGGGTCTTCCCCTTCGCGTCGACCAAGGAGGCCATGGCCTACGTCGAAGCAGGACGCGCAAAAGGCAAGGTCGTCGTATCACTCAAGTGAAAGCGCGGCGGGTCAGGTGAACGCCGGGGTAACGTTCACCGCGACGGGAGAGCAATATGAGTACATCGCAGAACCTGACGGTCAATTGGACGAACGTGCCAACGCGAACGATCACCGCAGGCGGAGTGGAGTTCGCGTATCGGGAGCTCGGGACGAACAATCCCGGCACGCCGGTGGTGTTCCTCGTCCACCTGGCTGCCGTCCTGGACAACTGGGACCCTCGCGTGGTTGATGGGCTTCGCGGCGAGCCGTCACGTCGATCACGTTCGACAATCGAGGCGTTGGCGCCTCCATCCCATCCGCCGGTCGTAACGCTGTCGCCGCTTGGAAAATCGAAGGCGTAGTAATGGTCGAAGCGCTCGCTGCAATGAGTCGGCGCAAGAGCTCCGGCGGCTTCTCCCCGCAGTGGCGGCGATTGGCCGTCACCCAATTCTTGATGTCACCCGCGTCGATCCATTTCATAGGCCGTTGATCCAGGGGGGACGACTAGTATCTCTTGGAAAGTGGCCCCGGCAACACCTGGGCGGCGGTGAGAGGGAAGCTCCGAGGTGATGCCGCCATCCGGGTAAGTCCGCCTCTGGAAGTTATGATGACGCAGAACGGCCGGCACGCAAACCGCTCCGAATCAAGCATTTATGGAAAGACTCTTCAAGCTGGATTCGAACGATCAATCATCCGGTTTCGAGACCGGATGCTCATCTCCCGATTCACGGACTCGCGACAATTGCCACGTTCTTGAAGATGGGCAGCTCTGGCGGAATGAAATCGAATCGAACCGGAAGAAAATTGTTCAGACATTTCCAGTTTGGGTTCGCAGCCGTAAGTTGTTGAGACGATTGGCTCGCCGCGCCTGGACTTGATTTCCGCAACTGGTTAATCCGAGAAGCAGCGTAAATGGCCTGTTTTTGACAGCTTCGCCAGGGTTTCGCGAGGTAAGTCTCGAAGACCGTTATGAAGACCAAGACACCGCGTCGTCACGGAGCCTTGTCGGCTGCCCGAACTGGCCGCAGGTGAGAGCGTAATCCAAGAGATGCATCTGCAAGCAGCTAGCGTCCCACTGGCGAGGCGTCATCTTCCCGAATAGTGGATGCGGTTTCCACGCCTCGTCAGCTCTCGCGTGCCACGCGGTCCTCGACGATGTTCAGCAGTTGTGCCTTCATCGCATGCGAACTCAAATCTCTGCGAATGCGGGATTTTGAAGCCCTTTAGGCAGCCGGATGACCCACGGGCTGCTCCGGAAACCAATCCACAGTGATCCACTTGCCGAGTGTTCGGCGGACAGGTTGCTCTCGTCCGGAAGATCGTAGAAGCCAAGCGAGCCACCGCACGCCAGATTGAGGCGGTGAAGCATCTGGTCCACTTCCATGGTGCCCCACTGACGCGGGGACTGTGGTGTCACACTCTCGATTCGCTGGCGATACTCTTGCCGCTTCTCCTCCGTGAAGAAGAGTCTCCCCATCCACCTGCTTCAACCGCAGAGCCCGCGGGATATCTCGGATCATTGCGATTCCTGACATCCAGGATCGTCGGGATCAGGGCGCGCAGCAGGCCCATTGGTGGTGCATCCCTGAGCAGCGATTACCGAAGTAAGAACTTGAGAACAGCATTGGCACGGCTTCCGAAGGGCGCATGGAGGAGATCGATGAAATTCCAGCGGCCCTGCTCGAATATGCCCTTGGCATGGCTGAGCGTGCGGAAGCCTTTCGACGCCATGGTATGCGCCCATACCGCTTGCACCGACCCCGCCGAACGGCAGATCGTCTTGCGCGACGTGCATGATCGTGCCGTTGATGGTGACGTTGCCGGACGTCGTGCGGTCGAGCACCCTGCGCCGGTCCGCGTCGTCGTCGCCGAAGTAGTAGAGCGCGAGCGGTCGGGGCCGTGCGTTCACGTAGCCGATGGCGTCATCGATATTGCGGTAGCGGCGAAGATCGGCAGGATGGGACCGAAGATCTCCTCGTGCGCGATCTTCATCTCGTCGGTGACGCCGAGCACGACGGTCGGCGCGAGGGTGTGAGGACGACGGGTGGCGTCGCCGGGCCGGTGTCCGACCTCGATGATCCGATGCCCCGTGGGCGCGAGCGTCGTCGATCAGGTCGATCGGCATCGCATACTGCTGGTCGTTGACGATCGAGGTGTAGTCCTCGCTCGTCGGGCCGTCGGGATAGGCGGCCTTCACCAGCCTGTCGTAGCTCTCGATGAAGGTGTCGATCTCGGATTCGTGCACCAGGGCGTAGTCCGGGGCGATGCAGGTCTGCCCGCCGCTGAGGAGCTTCCCCAAGACGATGGCGGACACGGTGCTGGTCCTGCACGCTGCCCTTGGCGACGATGGTCGGGGACTTGCCGCCGAGTTCGAGGGTGACGGGGACGAGGTTCTCGCTCGCCGCCTTCATCACCGCTCGTCCCACGGCGGTGCTCCCGGTGAAGACGAGGTGATCGAACGGCAGGAGGAGAATGCGGAGCCGTCGCCGCTGACGATGGCGACCTGTTCTTCGGGAAGAGCTCGCTGAGCATCGACGCGAGCACGGCGTTCGTCGCCGGTGTGAGCTTCGACGGTTTGAGCATGACGCGGTTTCCGGCGGCGATCGCGGTGACCACCGGCATCAGCGACAGGTTGACGGGATAGTTCCACGGCGAGATGACGCCGACCACACCGAGCGGCTGATACTCGATGCGATTGCTGCCGAAACCGCATGTCCAGGGCGATGCGGCGGCGGGTCGGGCGCATGAAGCGACGGAGATTGCGCGCGAGGTAGTCGATGCCCTGGACGACGCCGACGATTTCCATCAGCGCCGTCTCGTGGCGTGAGCGATGGCCGAAGTCGGTGTTGATCGCTTCCTCGATGGCGCTGCGTCGCGCGAGCATTGCCGCCTTGAACTTCTTCAGATCACTGCGCCGCTTCGCCAGTGACGGTGCCCCGTCGCGAAGATAGGCGGCACGCTGGACGGCGAGGATGTCGCCGAAGCGCTCCCGGTCGGACCGGCTGCGCGGATTTGGGATTCAGTTCGGACAGCTGTGCATAGGAGTGCTCCGCGAAATTCAGTTGACGATGCGAACCGAGGATGAATCCGGCCTATCGTCGCGCGACCTTGACCGACGCGTGTGCGCATCGCCGCGATCAGTTGCGGCACCCATGATGCGAGAGAAAATGGCTTGGTGTAGCCAGCGAGGCGTTGCCCTGGTCAATATCACGATGGCCTTGTTCGCCCAGCCGGGCACGACGCTGATGCGCCCGGCCTGCAACGCGCGGATCCCGGCTCGCACCACGGGTGCCGGCTGCATCATCAAGCAGCTTCAACGCGGGCGTGATCTTCTGCTGCGCCGCTGTGGCGAATCCGGTGTCCGACATGCCGGGCACAGCACCGTCACCGTGACGCCGTTGCGTTTGAGTTCGCGATGAAGGGCTTCACCAAGACGCAGGACGTACGCTTTGGCGGCCGCGTAGACCGCGAACTTCTCGACGCCCTGATAGGCCAGCAGGCTGGCGACCAGGAGGATCTTCCCGCGCCCGCGTGTCCGCATGTCCTGCGCAAACAGGTGGGTGACCGCAGTCAGGCTCACGACATCCAGCTGCAGCATCGCCAGTGCCGCGCTCCAGCGTGCCATCCACGAACGTGCCCTGCAGTCCGTGGCCGGCGTTGTTGATCAGGATGTCGATCGCAATGCCCTCGCTCGCGAAGCCGCTGATGCAGTTGGATGACGGCTGCGAACGTTCGAAAGATCGACTTGCTCGACGATGACGTCGACGCGATATCTTCTCGCGCAGCTCGGTCGCCAACGTCTGCAGCTTCTCGATGCGGCGCGCCACAAGAACAAGCGGCCGACCTTGTGCGGCGTGCTGCCGGGCGAACTCTTCGCCGAAACCACTCGACGCGCCCGTGACGAGAACCCACGATTGATCTTTCAGTGTCATGATATTCACACCTGCTGTTTCATCTGAGCGGCTTCTGCGTGGCGCGCGCTCTTGTCTACAAGGCCGTCGGCCCGATTGGTATGCGCGTGCGCGGCCGCGACAGACGCGCCAGCCCGATCAGCTGCAGCGCACGACGCCGACAAACGCTGACAGATCGTGCCAGCACGATCCGAAACGCTCGCTTCGCAGTTCCTCGACCAGCGCGTTCATCACGACGCCTTCGGCGACGAAGCTCGCGCCGTCGTGGTGCATCCGGTGGAGCAGAGTCGCGCCCGGCTCTGTCTACGGACGTGACACCTCGCAGGTCGACTTCGCGGGGTCTTCCTGCGGGGCCCCCGACCACACCCGCTCGGCCTCAGCGGCCCAGCGGCCTGCGAGCGTGCCCTCGAGCGTGAGCCGCCATGCGCCGGGTTCGTTTTGCTCCGTAACTCTCAGCATTTGCGTGTCTCCGTCAGCCATCCAGACAGAAGGCAAGCGGCCCGCCAAGCGGTCTGACTGACCTAAGTGTTGATATCGTTAGAGTTGCGACGTGCAAACAGCGAAGTGCCGACAGGTGCCAACGCCGAATATTTGGCATCTGCCAAGTTATGGGCAGGCGTGGGATAATTCGGCGTGGCCGAAGTCGCCGGCGCCGCGCAAGCAGCGCGCTGCGAATCCCTTTATCCGCCTAGCAGAGGCGATCCGCTCCCGAACGGGTGACGACGATCTCTTCGGCCTGCTCGTGGACAGAACTCCGACGGACGGTGCCCTTCGACGCGATCGCGCAGTTCGACGACACGTCCACCACGATCAACGGGCGCAACGAGGGCGCCTCCAGGCGAGCCCAGCCCGTTGCAGATCGCAGACGAGACCGACAGCGTCGCCAGGTGGGTGCACGAGAACCAGCAGTCACTTGTCATTCCGGACGTGGAGGATGAAACGCGCTTTCGCCCCAGCCTGCAGCGGCTGCAGCTCGTAGGCCTGCGATCGGTCTGCGCGTTTCCCGTGAGCACGGCCCACCGGCGACTGGGCAGCATCGTGATCGCGAGCCGCCTCGTCGGCGCGCACGGTCCCGAGGATGTCCGGTTTCTGTCGCTCGCGGTGGCGCAGATCGCGCTCGCCATGGACGCCGTGCGGAACTTCCGCGAATCCCAGCGCGCAGAGGAGCGGCTTCGCTTGCTCCTCGATCTCACGAACCGGATCGTCTCGAACCTTGATCTCCGGGCTCTCCTGCGGGAGGTGTCGGCGAGCATCCGGCACGTGATGCACTGCGAGGGCGCCGCCGTGTCACTGCCCGCTCCCGAGACCGGCGAACTGCGGTTGATTCGCGCTCGACTTCCCCGGCAGTAAGGGCATCCTCCACGAGGGGCTCGCGTCCACGGACCTCACCAACAGCGTGGTCCGCGTGTTCGCGACGGGTCAGGTGCTGAACATGACCCGCGAGGAAATCCAGGCGGACGGGCCGAGCGCGGGCGAAGGGGCTCAGTCGATGTGCCGCCTCCCACTCGTCAGCCGCGACCGCGTGCTTGGCGTCCTGAGCGTGGGCGCGCGGCGCGAGCACGCGTTCACGGACGACGACGTATCGTTCCTGGCGACGTGGCCAAGCAGGTCGCCATCGCCGTGGAGAACGCGATCGCCTACGACAAGATCGCCACGCTCAAGGACAAACTCGCGCAGGAGAAGGTGTATCTCGAGGACGAGATCCGCAGCGAGCTCAACTTCGAGGAAATCGTCGGCAGCAGCGAAGCGTTGCGTCACGTGCTGCGCCAGGTCGAGACCGTCGCACCGACGGACTCGACGGTGCTGATCTACGGCGAGACCGGCACGGGCAAGGAATTGATTGCGCGGGCCCTCCACACCCTCAGCACCCGGAAGGACCACGCATTCGTGAAGCTGAATTGCGCAGCGATTCCGACGGGGTTGCTCGAGAGCGAACTGTTTGGCCACGAACGCGGCGCATTCACCGGTGCGATCGCCCAGCGCGTCGGCCGCTTCGAGCTGGCGCACCGCGGCACGATGTTCCTCGACGAGATCGGCGAGGTCCCTCTGGAATTGCAGCCGAAGCTACTGCGGGTGCTGCAGGAGCGCGAGTTCGAGCGCCTGGGCAGCACGCGCACGCTTCACGCCGACGCGCGCCTCGTCGCCGCCACCAACCGCGACCTCGCGGGAGATGGTGGCGGCCAGACGTTTCGCTCCGATCTCTACTACCGGTTGAACGTGTTTCCGATCCGGATTCCGCCGCTGCGGGAGCGGCCGAGGACATTCCCGTGCTGGTGCGCCATTTCGTTCAACAGTTCAGCCGGCGCAACAACCGGAGTATCGACACGATTCCCTCGGACACGATGGATGCGCTCGTGCACTATCAGTGGCCCGGCAACATCCGCGAGCTGCAGAACGTGATCGAGCGCGGCGTCATCGTGTCGCGGGGGCCGGTCCTGAAAGTGCCCATCGCCGAATTCAAGGCCCATACAGCGCGTGCCGCGATCGCGAAAGCCGTCAAGCCAGCGAGCACGCTGCGCGACACGCTCGGCGAGACCGAGCGCAACCAGATCCTCAAGGCCCTCGAACAGTCGCAGTGGGTCATCGCCGGTCCCAAGGGCGCCGCCGCCCGACTGGGCATGAAGCGCTCGACTCTCCAGTTCCGCATGCGGAAGCTGGGCATCGGATCGCGCGTACTGGGGCGTAGCGACAGCCAGCGGTCAAGGCGGCTCGGAGACCGTTGTGCGTAATCGACACTGACACGGAGGCCGCTCACCGTTCTGCGCCAGAAGTTTTCAGATCAACAAGTTGCGCTGTGGAAGTTCGATACTGCGAACTGGCTTGTCCTGCAAGTTGTTGATTGGCAGTGGTTTAGGAGCTGGCTCGCCGCACTGGACGATTTCCGCAACTGGTTGATCCGAGAAGCAGCGTAAATGGCCTGTTATTGACAGGTTCGCCAGGGTTTCGCGAGGTGCGCCTCGAAAACCCGCAGCCTTTGCCAGGCTCAAGCAGTGTGCGGCCGCAACTGGTGTCGCGGTTCCCGACTCGTCCAGTGAGCTGCGCCGCCTCAGAACATCGTGTTCTGGTTTGCTGACGTCTCTGCGATCGGTTGAAGCACGTCCCAGTGCTCGACGATTTTTCCCGAATCGTCGAGCCGGAAGATATCAATCCCGGCCCAGTCGCGATCGCCGGGCCAATGCTGGTAGCAGTGAAGCACGACGTAGTGGTCTTCACCAATCACACGTTTGAACTCGACGCGCTTGCCTGGATACTCCACGGGCCATCCGTTCGAAGCTACTCCACGAATGCGGCCTTGCCGTCGGCCACCATCGGATTGTGTTGTGTATACGTCGCGCCGATCATGCTGATCCACGGCTTCGGCTGGGCGGCTTTGGTTGAACATCAGATCGTAGAAGGCTTTTCACTGTCCTTTTGTTCTGCTCGATACTCATTGGTATTTCCTCGGGCGGAGCATTCGTCGCCACTGTTTGCTGACAAGTGTCCGGCTGGCGAGATGGCTACGGCAATTGCCTTTTCTATCACGGGGAGACTGGTGCCCTCGGTCCACGAGGCAAGATCGCATCGAAATTTGCGATCACGATTCATCAGTCGAACTTGACCAAGTCCTTGAAGATCAGCCCACCCCAGGTATTTCCGCGCGCCTGCACCAGCAGTCCGCCTTCCGAAAGACTGCCAAGTGTGATTGGCGAGAAACCGAGATTTTCCGCAAGCGCACCGATCTCCGCTGCCGCGCCTTCATCGTCGCTCGCCAGGAATACGACTCTCCTGCCGCCGTGTACGGCCGGATCTTGGCCAAGGACGGCAGCGCCCAAATGATTGAAGCCCTTAACCAGTCTTCCACCAGTGAAGGCCTGCGCGACGACCTTGGCAGAAGGCCGTCCTCCCAGTTTCTCCGGCGACACGCCGATAGGCATTGGTCACGTCGACGATCGTTTTCCCCTGCCACGTGGGCAGCGCCTTCGCGACATCCGGGTGCGCCTCGAAACGGACGGCTAAGAAGATGATGTCCGCCTTGACGGCTTCCGCCAGTGTTTTGGGCATGATCGTGGGGCCGATCGCGGCCGCATCCGACGCAAAGCTTTCCGGGTCGCGCGTCGTTGCAACGGATACTTCGAGGCCCTTACGGGCGAACGCCCTGGCAAGAGCGTGACCGATCTTGCCGAAGCCGATAATTGCATAACTCATAATGTTTCTCCGATCTTCTTTAACGTTCTGAGAAGCGTGGTCCCACGACTGGCGAGGCATGGAGGCCAGCCACGGGACTGCGCCGGGGTCAGACCTGCGCCATGCCTCCATCGACGGCGAGATCCACGCCGGTGATGAAAGAACTTTCATCGGAGGCGAGGAACGTGACGGCAGCCGCGATTTCCTCTGGCTTGCCCCTGCGACCCATTGGGATCTGTGAAGCAAACTGGGCGGCCGCTTGCTCGGCTTGCTCAGCGGTAAGGCCCGTCGTTGTCTCTAAGGCGGGGGTCTCGATTGGTCCGGGGCTCATCGTATTCACCCGGATTTTGCGGTCTTTCAGCTCCAGACGTCCAAGCGCGCGAGAAGTTGCGCACCGCCGCCTTACTCGCGGCGTAGGCGCTAAACCCTGGCACCCCAACACGTTCGAGACCGAAGAGTTCAGGATGATCGAACCGCCGTCTTTGAAGAGGGGAAGGGCCTTCTGCACTGTAAAGAACAGCCCCTTCACGTTCACGTCGAAGGTCTGGTCAAAATGGGCCTCAGTAGCGACCGCGAGCGGTCCGATTGTCCCCGCGCCCGCGTTCGCGAAGAGAATGTCGATGTGACCGTGTTTCTCTTTCACGACGGCATAGAGCCGGTCCAGATCTTCCAGGCGCGAGACGTCGCCTACGACCGTCGTCACGTTTCTCTTGATGAAGGCTGCGGCCTCCTTCAGCTCTTTCTCTCGTCGCCCAGTGATCACGACGTGCGCACCTTCGTCCACGAAGCGCTTGGCAGTGGCCAGGCCAATCCCGCTGCTTCCGCCCGTGATGACGGCAACCTTACCTTCTAGTGTTTTCATGATTCTTCTCTTTCGTTGTGTGTTTTCGATCGTCTGTAAAGTGTGAGACGCGTGGTCCCCGACTGGCGGGGGCTGGAGGCACGCGACTTCGCCGGGTCAGACTTGCGCCAGGCCGCCGTCGACGGCGACCTCGCTGCCGGTCATGAAGCTGCTGTCCGACGACGCGAGAAAGGCAGCCGCCGCCCCGACCTCCGCCGGATCGCCCATGCGCTGGAGCGCAGTCATCGAGCCGTAGGCCTTCAGGCCCTCCTCGCCTAGCGCTTCCTTCGCGAGGTCGGTCGCCAGTCGCCCCGGGCGACAGCACGTTGACCCGGATGCCGGTGCCTTTCAGGTCCTCCGCCCAGGTCCGCGCGAGGTTGCGCACTGCCGCCTTGCTCGCGCTGTAGACGGTGAATGCCGGGGCGCCCGTGGTGCCGGCGCTCGATCCGGTCAGGATGATCGAACCGCCCTTGCCCATCAGCGGCAGCGCCTTCTGGACCGTGAAGATCGTACCCTTCACATTGATGTCGAAGGTTTCGTCAATGTGCTCGGCGGTGATCTCGCCGAGCCGAAGCTGGCTTCCCACCCCGGCATTGGCGAAGACGATGTCGAGGGTTCCGCGCTCGGCCTTCACCGCCGCGTAGAGTCGGTCGAGGTCGGCCTCATCCGGAGACCGAGCCCTTCACCGCGCGGGCATTGGGCCCGAGCTCGGCCACAGCGGCGTCGAGCGCTTCCTGCCGGCGGCCGAAGATGAAGACGAAGGCGCCCTCCTCGATGAAGCGCTTTGCCGCGGCGAGGCCGATGCCGGTAGCGCCACCGGTGATCACAGCGGTCTTTCCATTCAGTCTGGTCATGTCGTGCATCCTTCGTTTGGGTTGTACGGAATTGTTTAGTTACTATTAAAGTATCTATTATCGAGCAAAAAATAGCTAACGGGACCTGCTCCTGATTTTGACACCACGTCCGCCAATGTCGTCCGCCTCAGATCACTATCGACGGCCTTCTGAGTGCCAACCAGCACGTCGCTCATGACTTCCTTGATGTTACAACTCACGACACACCCCTTGCTTTTGGGATAGGTATGGATGGCAAAAGCATTTGGAGGGTTGACCGCAGAGTAGATGTCTAAGAGGGAAATACTCTTTGGGCTTCTAGCCAGGTCATAGCCACCGGATTTACCAACGGTGGTCTTAGCCAGCTTCGCCTTTGAGAGTTTGACAAGGATTCTCTTAACGAACACCGGGTTCGCATTCACGCTACCTGCGAGAATTTCCGACGTGAAGGCTCTCTCGTAATGTGCGATTGCCGCCAGCACGTGGACGGCGATCGAAAATTGAGTGTTTACGGAAGCCACATACAGATACTATATTAGTATCCATATTGAACGCAAGAACAAAATGAATAGGCGAGTCTCTTTCGTCAACACGAGGTCGCGACATTCGACACTCGACCAGATCAGTCCGGCCGCTTTCCGAACGACGTGCCGCGCATCCTGGTTCCGACGGAGCGCTCGCCGGCTTAGTTCTTGATGCTCGGCCAGCCTGAAGCTGACGGCGATTCCCACAACTGTTCGCTCAGCCAGTTGCGGACATCGTCCAGTGCGGCCTAGCAGCCGCAAGCGCATTGAGACGCAATCACTTAGACGATCTGCACGAACGTCCAGACGGCGTAAGTTGCTGACTCTATTGACCTTACGGGTGCTGGCTCGCCGCACTGGACGATTTCCGCAACTGGTTGATCCGAGAAGCAGCGTAAATGGCCTGTTATTGACAGGTTCGCCAGGGTTTCGCGAGGTGAGTCTCGAAGAGCGACGCAGCCTTTGCCGGCTCAAGCAGTCTGCGGCCGCTGACGCCCACCCTCCCGCGTGCCCACGACAGTCAAGGCTCCAACTTGAATAGTCAAAGCGACTGCGCCGGCGACGACCCGCTCGGTAGAATCCCTCGCAAGAAGACGCGTGACCATCCCGTCAACGTGAGTAACGGGTGAAGACAGAATCGCGAGAAGCCTTCGCGTGGCAGGGCGAGCAGGTCTCGAGCAACGCGCCGCCGCCAGGTGTGCCGTCCTGGCTGAAGTGACCGAATCCCCACCCGCCGGTCGAGGCGTACGCCTTTGAGTCCTTGACCATGAACTGAACGTTCGTGGGATCCCCGGCCACGAACGACTGGGTCTGGCCAAAGGCTTTGTTGTTTTCCTCAGACGGGACGAAACGGTAGTGCAAAGCGGCGATGATCGTGCCGTCCGGGAAGGGGAGCGTTCCGTCGCGATAGGCCTTGATCGCAACATCATTGCCCAGCACTGCGGCGAAACTATTGAGGTTGGCTTCTTCGTGGGCCACTGAGATCAGCTTCCAGTCCCGGTATCCGGCGGGAATTTTGGTGACGACGTTCGAGGGCGCCTCTGCGGCAGGCGGTGCCGAGGCAGAAGGTACGAACGCGGTAGCGCCACCGGCCATCGCAATGCCAATCAAATACGAACCGAAGCGTTTCATGGCTGCCTCCTGGTCGTCCGGTGAATTTCGGCAACATCCGGACTCGGTTTTTCCTCAGGGACCGAAGGTGAACACATATGCGCGCAGCCCCGGGTCGCTCGAGGCGAGTGTCAGCACGTGCCGTCGGTGTGGCACGCCGGCGACGAGGCGGATCATTCCCGAGCGATCGAAGCGCGCGACGCCGTCTGCGCCGACGTCCGTTCCGCGCGCGTCACCAATTGGTTTTCCATCGAGCAGCACCGTGACGGCGGCGCGTCCCGACGGCCCGGGTTGCATGACGAGATTCACCTCGCCCGCTACAAACGGAATGACGATCTCGCCGCTGCCCTTCTTGAGTTCGACGTATTGGCGGTCGGTATGCCAGTCTCCCTTCAGCGTGACGGCGCTCGGTTCGCGTCGCTCAGCACCGACGTACGTCTCGTTCGTGATGCCAGCGTAAGAAGGTTGACCCATCTTCGCGAACGTCGATGCCAGTTCGCTCACCGCCGGCAATTGGCTCCCCGGGTGTGCGGCAACCAACAAGCGGCGGATCTCGCGCTCGATTTCGTCGTAGCTCCCTTCGCCGATCCATCGCTTCACCAGCCGTCCCCGATCGTCGAAGAGGTAGTTCGCCGGCCAGGCGTCGTTCCCGAACGCGCGCCATATGGCGAAGTCATTGTCGATGGCGATTGGATAGATCAATCCATGGTCGCGAATTCCTCGGTCGATGTTCTCGGCGCGCTTGCCGAACTCGAACTCCGGCGCATGCACGCCGATCACAACCAACCCTAGGCCGCCGTAGTCGCGATTCCACGCCTTGACGTAGGAAGAGGTCCGAATCCAGTTGACGCAGGTGTAGTCCCAGAAGTCCACGAGCACGACTTTCCCGCGCAATGCCTCGGCTGTCGAGCGGCGGCGAATTCACCCACCGCTGTGCCCGTAGTGACGGCAAGTTGCTCGCGGCACTCCGCGAGGCAGGAAGCCGCAACCACACCGAGGCACAGCACTGGCAGGGCGGCTCTCATCATGGGATGCTCCAACCGTGAATATGGTTCTAAACCGCAAACGGTTCCGCGTGATCGCCGGATGTGGACAACCTGCTGCCTCGCCACGGGCCTCCGACACATCGACGTCATCGGCGACCCGCGACGAAGCTCTGGGAATCCGTGGTCTTCTACGTGCGCAGTGATCTGAAGCCTGCGCGAATCTCTTCGCTGAGGAACTTCGGCTGCTCAAACGCCGCGAAGTGCCCGCCCTTGGGGAGCTTGTTGTAGTGAATGAGCTTGGGATACGCCCGTTCCGTCCAGCTCCGTGGGGCCGGATAGAGCTCGTCAGGGAAGACGCTCACGGCAACCGGGATGGACGACACGCCTTTGGCATTGAAATACCCCTTGCCCCAATATTCCCAGTAGAGACGGGCGCCAGAAATCCCCGTGTTCGTCAGCCAGGTGATCGTGATGTTGTCGAGAATGTCGTCGCGCGTGAGGCCCTCCGACTGTCCGTCGAAGACGCGTGCGATGAGCTCCAGGCTGCGCGCGTCGTGATCGAGGAAGCTTACGCCGCCAGGCCGACAGGCGAATCCGCGATTCCGCATAAGCGTCTGCGGTCGCAGCCCCATCTGGGTACCCGTAGCCGATTCCCTTTGATAGACGAACTGCAGACGCTCATACGCGAGTTTCTCATCGGCTGAGAGACCCGCTGGCGCCGGCGCGCCGGAAAAGGCCGCCCCGTCAATGTCGTGCTGGAAAGATGCCGGGCATGTTGGTGTGAATGCCGAGCAACTCCGGCGGTGCCAGGAACCCCATCATGTCGACGACCACCGCGCCCCAATCGCCGCCTTGCGCCACGAATTTCGTGTATCCGAGGCGCTTCATCAGCACGACCCAGGCACGCGCGATTCGCTCCGGTCCCCAGCCGGTGCCGGTGGGCTTGCCCGAGAAGCCGTAGCCCGGGATCGACGGAATCACCACGTGGAAGGCATCCGCGGCGCTGCCGCCGTGCGCCGTGGGATTGGTCAGCGGCTCGATGAGCTTGAGCTGCTCGACGATGGAGCCCGGCCAGCCGTGCGTGATGATGACGGGCAAGGCATTCTCGTGCTTCGAACGCACGTGAATGAAGTGGATGTCGAGACCATCGATCTCGGTGATGAAGTTCGGCACGGCGTTGAGGCGCGCTTCGACCTTGCGCCAGTCGTAGTCCGTCGCCCAGTAACGCGCGAGCTTCTGCACGGTCGCGAGCGGCACGCCCTGCGTAAAGTCGCCGACGGTTTCCTTCTCGGGCAACCGGGTCGCGACGATGCGCCGGCGCAAGTCGGACAGGTCCGCTTCCGGGACGTTCACCTGAAACGGCCGAATCGCGGTTGATTCCAGGACGTCTGCGAGCTTTGTCGTTGTCATCACTGCCTCCTTCGCAGCCAGTTCGCGACTGCGGTTCGACATGATTCAAAGGCAAGCGGCTCGCCACACTTAAGTTAGCTTAAAATTAACGCGATCCAGTCCGTGGGCGACTGGTGAAAGTGGTGACCGTGGTGAATCTGGTGAATCTGGCGGATTTGGTGGCGCTTCAGCGGAACTTGAACTGCGCCTTGCTGATGCCCAGCGCCTTAATGCGATGGTCAAGCGTCGATGGGGGCACTCCGAGCTTCGCCGCCGCCCCGAGCTTCCGGCGACCCGACCGCGGCACTCGGCGAGCGCCGCTTCGATGATCTCCCGCTCGCCGCGGGTCTCGCCCAGCAGCCGCGCCGGCGCGGAGACCCGTGGCCGGAGTTGCACCGGTTGCGTCGACAGCCAGGCCGGGTCGACGGCAAAGACCTCGCCCGAGCTCACAATCACGGACCGCTCGATCACGTTCTGCAGCTCACGGATGTTGCCCGGCCAGTTGTAATGCTGTAACAACTCCAGCGTCTTCTTGTCGATCGAATCGAAGCGCTTTCCCGCCCGAGTGGCGTAGCGTTTTACGAAGTACTCGACGAGGACCAAGATGTCGTCTAACCGTTCCCGGAGCGGCGGCACTTCGATGGGAAAAACATTGAGGCGATAGAACAGGTCCTGACGGAAACTTCCATTGGCCACAGCGGCGCTCAGATCACGATTGGTCGCCGTGATGACTCGAACGTCGACGCGGACTGTGTGCGCGCCTCCGACCCGCTCGAACTCGCGTTCCTGCAACACTCTCAGAAGCGCCGCTTGCGTGTCGAGCGGGAGTTCACCCACTTCATCCAAGAAGATGGTGCCGCCCTCGGCCATCTCGAACCGGCCGAGTCGCCGCTGCAGGGCACCGGTGAAGGCGCCCTTCTCATGACCAAACAGTTCCGAGGAGATCAGGGTCGGAGCCAGAGCGGCACAGTTCACACTGACGAACGCGCGTCCGGATCTCCGGGATCGTTTGTGGACGGCGCGGGCGATGAGTTCCTTGCCCGTGCCCGTCTCTCCCGAGATGAACACGGTGGAGTCCGTCGGCGCCACCTTGGCAATGCGCGACAGTGCGGCCTTCAACGTCCTGGATGAACCGACAATTTCCTCGAACATCGAGACGCGGTCGACCTCGTCGCGCAGGGCCAGGTTTTCCCGAAAGAGCTGATCGCTTGAGCGCGCTGATACGCGCCTCGCGCTCCTGGAGGTCGCTGTAGAGACGCGTGTTCTCCATGGACATCGCCGCCCCCGAGGCCAGCAACTTGAGGACGGCCATGCGCGCGGGCGTGAACGCGTGAGGCGTGAGACGGTTTTCCAGGTACAGCACCCCGAGCAGTCTGGTCTGCTTGAGCAGAGGCAGGCAGAACACGGAACGAGGGTGATGCTCGCGAATATGCTCGTCCGTCGCGAAGATGTTCTGACTGGACGCATCCTGCAGGAGCACGCTCTCCTGGTCCGCAGAACATACTGAAACACCGAATCCGGGAGAGCCGCGGCGGTCACGCTCGCCTGCCGCAAGACGACGTTCACGTGATCGCTGCTGGTGGTCGCCTCCGCCTCGATGCGATAGTCCTCCCTCCGGGGAAGAATCAGGAGACCGCGCTCGGCGCCCGCGTGTTCGATGGCCGTGCGCATCAGGGTGTCGATCAGCTTCTCCAGCACGATCTCACCCGATACGGCTTCGGACACCTTGATCACGGTCGCCAGATCGAGATGCTCGACTGGTGTCTGGATCGTCGCGGTCGCATCGGAGATCGATTCCTTCGGTTCTGATCTGCGGATAGAGCTGCTCGAGTTGTCGAACCTTGGCATCCGCTCCCCAGCGGCGATAACAGTAATGGGCATTTTGCAAATAGGCATGCCAGATGGTCTGGAACCCGCGCGCCGCGTAGAAGCGAGCGGCCAGTTCATTGGCTAGTGCTTCGATGTGGACGACGTTGTTCTCACGAGCAGACCGGATAGCCGCTTCGTACGGGCGCTCCGCGTCCAGCTCGCGTCCGTCGATGCGGGCGACCTCGGCACCGACGAGCGCACTGCGGTGCTCGAAATTCTCCGGGCAGTTCTCCGCCCATGTGACCAGCAGCTTGTGGTGAGCGGTCAGAGCCTCGAGATGCTCCCGGTCGCGATCGGGAGACCCGACGCTGCAGCACGCCGCACGGCTGAGCGCACCATAGAAGCTGGCCTCCGCCGACTCAAAGAATGGCGTGGATGTCCAGAGCAAGCGTTGTGCGTTCAGCGAGGCTTCCACTGCCGGACCCGTAGTCTCCCGCAACGAAGCGCGCCTGCATCTTTCGTATCCAGTACCCAACACGCGGTCATCGGTACGGCCGCGCCGCTGCGCCAGCTGCCGCTCAAACGACAATTCATCGAGCCCAGGGTGGTCAAAGCAGCCGAGCGTCGTGGTGAGGCCGCGGAGTGTCGGATCAACGCGAGTTGGGTCGTGACAATGTCGGTGACCGCTCCGAAGCCGGCCTTCCTGGCAAACTCAGGCCCTGTTCCGCATCGCGTTGGACGTCCCCAAGTGGATCGCCAATCGCGAGCCGGTTGGCGATGAGGTTGCTGCAGGAATAGGCGGCCCACCTTGAATCACCGACGGCGTGCGCGGCATCAGATGCTCGACGGGTCAACTCGGTGACCGTTCGCAGATGTCGGGTCCACGGGATGATGACAGTCGCGAACAGCGAAGAGATGCGGCCGCGAAAGCGCACCAACCCGTGCCGTTCCACGAGGTCGTAGCCGAGCCGGCCGAACCGAAAGCCGCGCTTGTAGTCGCCGAAACGGGGCCCGGCGATCATGCCAAGGCAGACATAGCCGAAGCAGGACGCCTCGGTATGTCCGTGTTCCAGGCTGAGGTTGACGATTCGGCAGCTGATGAAGAGCCGTCAGGTGCGGGTCCGTGTAGAAGGCCGCCGTCAGAACGTCGGGTCAGAACATCCAGGATGGCCACGAACTGAGCTTTCACTCGTCAACGGCAGATCGACGAGATTCCTCGATCTCGCGGCGCTCGAGCAGCAATCCCACTCCGTTCGTATTCTCGGCGCGCTTCCTCTTCAGTCGGATGAGGAGACAACTCGATGCCCAGCCGGTGCAAACAGACCAGACACACCTCGACCGCGCGGTCGTTCTGGTCGAGGCCCGTGTCAGTTCGATCTGCAAGCCGGCAACAGCCGCTTGATCGAGAGGGTTCTCGGCACGCGAGGCAAGCATCGTCAGGCGCGCCTCTGCGGCTCCAACCTCACCAGTCAGGAACTCGCATTCCGCGCGGTGCAACTCGTAGTGCGAAGTTAAGGTCGGGCCGGCGTTGCCACCCGTCGTCTGCCAGGAGTGACGTGCCAGCGACGAGATATTGCAACGCTGACGCGTAGGCGGTTGACGTTTTGGCGCGCTTCCCAGCAATCAGGTTCAACTCCGCCAATTGCTCCTTTTCGGCGCGCGACGAAATCAGCGCGGCGGCGCGGTTGAGTTGGTTAACGATCTCGAAGATCGCCTCCTCGCGCCTTTCCGGAGGTGTGTGCCTTGCGAGCAATCTGCCAATTCGGAGGTGAGCTTCAGCGCGCTGACTTTCCGGGATTAGTGAGTAGGCCGCTTCCTGGACGCGGTCGTGGAGGAAACGATAGGAATCGTCCGATACCAGAACGAGTTCACTTTGCAGCGCCTCCCTGCAGATCGTGCCGCAGCTTCTCGTGCGAACCTTCGTAGACCGTTGCCAGCCTCGCGAAATCTGCGCCGGTCCCCAGGCAAGCGAGCCGCCGCAGGATCTCTTGAGTGCTCTCTGGAAGGCGACATAACCTGCCGACCATGAGATCAGCGACGTTATCCGTATACTCCTTGCCGCGGATGCGCGCCAGATCCCAGGACCAGCCCGCCGTGCTGTGGTCGAACGAGAGCAAACCCTCGTCAACCAGCGCTGTCAGAAACTGAAGCAGGAAGAACGGATTACCGGCGGTCTTTTCATACACAAGCTCCGTGAGTGGAGCCGTGCGGTCGCGGTCGCAGTGCAGCGACTCCGCCATCAACTCGGCAGCGTCTTCCCGATGGAGAGGTGCGAGAACGATCTCGTGAATCAGCGCTCCCGCCTGTCGAATCGCGTCGAGCGTGCGCATCAGCGGATGGGTGGACGTTGACTTCGTTGTCCCGGTACGCGCCGATCAGCAGCAGGTGCCGCACGTCCGACTGGATCAACAGGTGCTCGAGCAGATCGAGCGTCGCAGCATCGAGCCATTGCAGATCGTCGAGGAAGAGCGCCAGCGGATGCTCCTGCGTGGCGAACACGCTCAGGAACCGCCCGAACACCGAGCTGGAAACGTCGCTGCGCGTCCTGCGGCGGCAGTTCGGGAAGCGGGGGCTGCTCGCCGATGATGAGTTTCAAGTCCGGAACCAGGCCTACGATTAGCTGTCCGTTCAGGCCCAGCGCCTCACGAATCGCTTCGCGCCAGTGTCCGAGTTCGACGTCGCTTTTTGCCAGAGCGAACGGACCAAACGCTGAAAGGCTTGCGCCAGCGTGGCGTACGGAATGTCGCGCTTGTACTGATCGAACTTGCCCGCAGCAAACAGGCCGCGCGGCGAGCACCAAGACTGGCTGCAGCTCGTTCACGACGGAGGACTTGCCGATCCCGGCGTAACCGGACACGAGTACCAGCTCCACCGAACCGCCCTGCACGATGCGATCGAAGGCGGCGAGCAGAGTCTCGATCTCGCGCGCTCGCCCGCATGCAGTTTCTCGGGGATCAACAGTCGGTCTGGGATGTCGGCTTCGCCCAGCCGAAAATCGTCGACACGCCGTTCCGCCTCCCACTGCATAAGACAGCACCGCAGGTCGCGCTCCAGACCGGCCGCCGTCTGATACCGCTCGTCGCTGGTCTTCGCGAGCAGCTTCATCGACGATTGCCGACACCGGAGCCGGGACGTCGGCCACCCGCTCGCCGGGCGGTGCCGGTCGTCGAGCGATGTGGCAGTGCACCCATTCCATCGGATCGGATGCCGTGAACGGAAGGCTGCCGGTCAGCATCTCGTAGAACGTGACGCCGAGTGAGTAGAGGTCGCTGCGGGAATCGATCGAGCGGTTCACTCGTCCCGTCTGCTCGGGCGCCATGTAGGCGAGCGTGCCCGCGATGAACTCGGGAGGAGCCGGCGACTGACGCTCGCGCGGGAGTCGCGAGGCGATACCGAATCCGGTGAGCCGGACGAGGCCGCTCGCAGGAGTCGACGAGCACGTTGGCGGGCTTGAGGTCCTTGTGGATCAACCCGCGTCCGTGGAGCCGACCGACAGCGCCGGACAGCGCCACCGCGAGTCGGAGGAACTGTCCGATCTCCATCGGCTCGCCGACAAGGCGATCAAGGGGCTCGCCTCCGGGGTAATCGACCACCAGCATCGTCCGCCCGCGCTCACGCACCAGCTCCACTGGCCGCAACTGCCCAGGCGGCCGTCGAGGTAGTCTCTGAAGGTCGTATTCGTGCGATGAGACGATTGACGCTCTCGAGCGTCGGGTGCTCAGCGCCGGAAAGCGATGGGTATGAACGCGTGCGTCCGCTCGCAGCGACCATTCGCGCCAGAGTCTGCAGAAGGCACGGTCCGGCGTCTCGCCACAGCACCTCTACGCGAGTCGTCTTCCCAGCCGGCCCCGAACAAGGCGGATGCCTTCATCTGTTCGTCCTCTTCTGCGGCTCGAGGAGGTTGAGGTCCGACGGCGTGCGTCTTCGGTATCAGGCACCGCGTCGAAAGCGGCAGCGGGAGGCTGAAGACTCGCGGAGGCAGATCGGTCCGCCGGCCGCCGGCGCGACTACGGCCTCCAACGATGCGGGCAGCATGCCTCACACCGGTCCGGTAACGCAAATGACATCGGCTTGGCGTCAGGCCCTGTGGCAGCGCCAGTTGCCGTCCGTGCCGAACAGATGTGGACGAACGCCGAGGAATATTGAGGCAGACGGCCCTAAGTGAGCGACTCGATTGTGATAGGACTGTGATACGTCAGGCTCAAAACCTCGAAGAACATCGAGGTTTACGGACGCACACCGAGTGATCGTTTTGGAAGGTTAAGTCGCTGATCGCGTGTGCGTTGAGCGCGCTTCGGAGTGGCTCGATGTCGCTGGCGCGCTTCGCTTTCCAAGCGTGCGCGATCGACCACTCCGCCATCTCTCCGCTTTAGAATCAATGGGTTACGAGCGGCCGAAAACGATTATCTCAGAAATTGTGATACATCTCTAATCTTCTGAGATCACTTGCGTCGATCTTGTTGAGGCGGTTTCTTCGTGCGACGGCGGCAGGACAGGAAGGATGGGTGCACCCGACGCGCGTCGGTTAATCAACGCGGACACGGGCTCGCCCTTGGCAGAGCGAACGTCAGAACCGATCGACCTCGATGATCGCGTCAGCAAATTGTCTTGCGGCTTCCTGCGGCAGGTTGTGACCGACGCCGCCATTCAGAAGATCGGTGCTGTACGTTGCCGGAGAACTTCTTCGCATACGAGCCCGGATCCGGGTGTGGAGCACCATTGGCATCGCCCTCGAGCGTGATGGTAGGCACCGTGATCGACGGGACCTGCCGCAAGCTGCTTCTCCAGATCGTCGTAACTTCGATTCGCCGTCGGCCAGCCCGAGCCGCCAGCGGTAGTTGTGGATCACGATGCTGACATGATCCGGATTGTCGAACGCCTTCGCGGTCCGCTCGAACGTCGCGTCGTCGAAACGCCACTTGGGCGACGCCGTCTGCCAAATCAGCTTCGCGAACTCGGAGCCGGTATTTCTCGTAACCCGGCGCGGCCTCGTTCCGTCGCGAAGTAATACTGGTACCACCAGTCGAGCTCGGCCTTTGGCGGTAACGGCATCTTGTTCGGCTTCCTGGCTGCCGATCAGATAGCCGCTCACCGAGACCATCGCCTTACAGCGGGCTCGGCCACAGCGCCGCGATGATGTTCGCGGTCCGAGCGCCCCAGTCGAAACCGGCGATCACCGCCTTCTCAATCCCGAGCGCGTCCATCAAGCGCGACGATGTCGGCGGCGACCGCCGACTGCTGGCCGTTTCGGAACGTCTCGCTCGACAGAAAGCTGCGTCGTTCCGTAACCGCGCAGATACGGGACGATCACCCGGTAGCCCGCCGACGCCAGCAACGGCGCGACGTCGACGTAGCTGTGGATGTCGTAGGGCCAGCCGTGACAGAAGAACCACCGGAGGAGCCGGCGTGTCGGACCGAGCTCGGCGTATCCGATGTTCAGAACACCGGCGTCAATCTGCTTCGATGCGCCGAATGAGCGAGCCTGGCTCGGGCTGCGCCGCTCCGCTTCGACCGCGCCGAAACCCGCGGCGGCGATCGTCATCCCAGCCGCTCCAAGAAATCGGCGACGGCCAGCGTTGATTGCGTCATTCATGATGTCTTCCGTCACCTTTGGGCATCGGTTGAATAGACCAAGTCGCGCGAGGTGTCCGGCGGTCGGGGCACGCGTCCGAGGATGTCGTTCGACTCGGCGAGCCAGCGCGAGCAGATCGCGGTCGCGACCGGCGGCCGCATCGAGCTCGAGACCGAGTGGAAGCCCTTCTGCGTTCACGGCCATCGGCAGGCTGATTCCGGGAACACCGACGGAGTTCGACGGATGCGTATTTCGCGACAGAAAGACGTCCGTCACGCTCCTGGCCCGCAACATGGAAGTTCCATTGATTGTCGATCCGAGGCGCCGCACAGGGCGTCGTCGGGAAGAGCAACGCATCCGTCCGTTCGAACGCGCATTCGACACAAGCCGCCGGCGCAGTTCGTGTCTGGCATTCAGGGCGACGCGGTAGCTTCTCGTCCGGAGATGCAGTCCTGGCCCAAACGGCACGACCGAACGCGACCAGCCCTCCTGAATGTGCTCACCAAGGGCCGCAAAGATCTCCTCGAATGACACGGGCACTTCGTTGGTTGCGAGGAACTCCCGAATTGCCGGCATCGTGTCATGAAAGAAGATTGGCCACGTGACGCCGTTGGCCAGGGCCAGGAAATCGCCGCCGAGATCGACTTCAACGAGTTCGGCGCCCGCATCCTTTAGTTTCCGTAACGTTTCGCGAAAGATACCGTGGGCCTGCTCGTCAACACCGACCAGGTGCTGGCGTGGCGCGTAGGCGAATCTGACGTCTTTCAGGTCGCGCACTCTCGTCCGAGCCTGGGACAAGTACCTCCGGTGAGAACGGCGTCGACGAGCTCGCAATCTTCAACGTTGCGAGCCAGAAGACCGATCGCATCAAGGACATGGGAGATCGGCGCAACGCCGTCGCTCGGCCACCGGCCTGGCGTGGGGTTTGTATCCCACCACACCGCACAACGAGGCGGGCACACGGATTGAGCCGACCGTGTCTCCGCCGAGGGCTGCGGGGACAAGGCGAGCAGCGACCGATGCGCCTGCGCCGCTCGAGGAGCCGCCTGTCACACGCGCCTTGTTGTACGGGTTCTTCACTTGACCGTAGTGTTCGTTGAGTCCCGTGAGACCGTACGACATCTCCACCAGATTGTTCTTTCCGAACACGATCGCACCCGCATCCTTCACCGCCGCGACTGCTGCGGCATCGCGCGTCGGCGTGAAGGCCGCCAGCACGGAAGTGCCGAACGTCGTGGAGAGGTCCTTCGTTAGGTAGCTGTCCTTGACCGCCAGAGGCACGCCGAGCAATGGAGCTCTGCGACCTGCTTGCAGCGACCGATCGGCGTCCCTCGCTGCCTCCAACACCGCAGCCTCATCGATCGTGATGAACGCGTTCAGGTCGGCGTGTGCACGTGCTCGTTCCAGCAGCGTGCCGACATACGTCTCCGAGGACACGTGCACCGTTCCGAATGGCTCGTGCTGCAGCTGCGAGCCCGAGCTCATGGAGATCGGTCACCGCGCGACCGTCTCGAGCAGGGTCTCAACCTTCGTGTCGAGATCCCTGGCGACAACGAGTGCAGCCTCACTGCCGTAAGGCGCGAGGAGGCTCGCCATCAAGTCGTAGGAGAGGTGCACGCCGTCGGCGCGCTCGTCAATGAGGATCGTTACCGGCGCGTACGACGCGGCGTCGGGAACCAGCCTTCGCCATTTCCTTCATGATGAGCGGATTCCCGACAACCAGACGAAGCATCTTGGGCCCTTGTCCGCCTCGCTCTTTGCGCAGGACATCGCCGGAGTCGAAGCGCACGAACTCCATCGAGTTCCGACGCTCCAATCGCCTCGTGCACCACGGCCTCCAGCTCGGCAACGGTCGTGGCAGCCGCAACCGCGTTGTGGAACGCATTCATGTCGGGACGACCGATGGTCGCCGTGAGCCTTCGCACGATCTCTTCGAATGGCCTCTGGGACACTACGCTGATTCTGCGAACCGCGACATCCATCGTGGGCATTGTTCTCTCTCCAACTTCCGGGATTAGACGACCGCGGCGAGCACATCCTCCGCCGAGTGCTCAGCGCGTGGCTTTGGATGCGCATCGCGTTCGTGAACGTGCGCGGTGGGCGTGCGATCGATCAGGAGACTCAGTAACTCCGGCCGGCTGTAGTGGCCGCGCGAGTCCATCATCTGCTTGCGCTTCTCGATCAGCGTGAAGTCGAGGTCGGCGATCACGATGCCTTCGCCCGAGCGAATCGGCTCGCACAGCAAGGTGCTATCCGGTGCCACGATCGCGGTGAAGCAGCCGCTCGAGATCGCGCCAATGGCGCCGCCCGTGTCCTTGACGATTTGCGCCTGCTGGTCGGGGTCGAGCCACGCCGTGGCGCAGACGACGAAACACGCAGACTCCAGCGCATGCTGCCGGATGTTGACCTGCGTCTGCTCGGAAAACAGGTCGCCGAAGATCGAGCCCGGATACATCGCCGAGTGGATCTGCTCGCCGTCGGCCATCATCGCGTAGCGGGCCAGCGGGTTGTAATGCTCCCAACACGCCAGCTGACCAATGCGGCCGACCGCGCTGTCGACGGCGCGCAGACCCGAGCCGTCGCCCTGGCCCCAGACCATGCGCTCGTGATACGTCGGCGAGATCTTGCGACGCCGCTGAATCAGCCTGCCGTCGGCGTCGAACAGCAGCTGAGTGTTGTACATGGTGTCGCCGTCACGCTCGTTGACGCCGATGGACACGACCACGCCGCGCCTGTCTGCACGCATCGCCGATGCGCGTGGGTCGCAGGCGATGGCACCGTCACGGCCTGATCGAGCAGTTTCAGGTGCTCGCGTCCGCCAACGATCTGGTAGGCGGGCTGGAGAAACGAAAAATACGGGTAGTGCGGCACCACGGTCTCAGGGAACGTCGCGAACTGCACCCCTGTTGGCCAAGCTCGTGGATCGTGCGCACGATCTTGTCGACGGTTCCCTCGCGGCTATAGAGGACCGGACTCAGTTGCACCGCGGCCGGCCTTCACAACTCTCATGGCCATCTCCTTATTTCAGATTGGCTTGAGGACTCGCTGGCGGCGAAGTGCTCGGCAATGGGGGTGCCGGCGAACTTCTCGCGCAGCAGGCGGGAAAAGAGCAGCAGCGATGCTGCGTGGCCGGTAACTCGCCACGACGTGCTGGGTCTGCCCGGCGGCGTTACGGGTGACCAGGACGACACAGCCGATGGGCTCACCGTGGACCTCAGCGACGTAGTCCTCGAGGAAGCCGTTGTCGCCGTAGGGGCCGGCGAACTTGAGCTCCTGGTTGTCATACAGCGAGCGGATACGTGACCACGACTGACCGGACGGCTTCCGCGCCCTGCACGACGCCGTTCAGCATCGAGCCCTCCACGGTGGCGTCGTCGGCCATGTTGTTCACCCACGCCGGGAAGTAGTCTTTGAGAGCGGGATCGCCGCTACCGAGATATTGGGGAGCACGTTGCCTTTGGTCGACATAAGTAGGTCCTCTCTTGTTGGAATCATGACAATCTCCTGGCGGCTCAGTAGGGCGCGAACGGAGAGTCCGATGCGAGAAACGCGGCCGCCTGGCGCGTGAAGCGACTCGTGAAACTGGAACAGAGGAACCATGCCCGGAGTCGGGATACGTGAGCAGTACCGCGTTCGGCAGGTGCTCGCCCAGCGAGTACGAATTCGACACGGGAATCATTTCGTCGTGGACGCCGTTCACGACGAGCGCCGGCTGACGGATGCTCTTCAGATCGGCGAAGCGCGTGCCCGTGAATTGCTCCCATTCGCGAAACGAGGCCATTTGGGCTCTCGCCACGCCCGGACCCGACGCCGGTTCGAGATCTTCCTTCCGTTGCGCAAGCCTCTCGATGAACGCCTGTCCCGCTGCCTGACTTGATTCGGTCGGCGCAAAGAAAATCTTCTGCAGAACGGCGTATCCGCGGAGTGTCGAATCGCTGAGGGGCTTCGCGAGGGTCGGTTTCTCGAGGTGCATGATGTCTTCGCCACCTCGCGGCGCCGTGCCGACGAGGATCATCCGGCGAAACATCGACGGCCGATCCTGCGCGATCTGCTGGGCGATCATCCCTCCGAGGGAGAATCCGAGAACGTCGCAGATCGTCACACCGAGACCGTCGAGGAAGGCAAGCGCATGCGTCGCCATTTCCCGAACCGTGTCGGGGACGTTGCCGGTGGACCGTCCGACGCCGGCGTTGTCGAACAGAATGACTTCTCGTCCTGACGCAAGCGCGTCCGTGACTGCCGGATCCCAATTGTCGAGTGTCCCCATGAAGTGCTGCAGGCACAGGAGGGGATGTCCAGGCCCGTGGCCAAAGCGGCGGTACGCATACGTCTCGTTCTTCGCGCGAAGGAATTGCGTCCGCGCGGTGATGGTGCTGGAAGTCGGTGTCGCGGTTGACATGTCATTGCCCCCGCTTAGGAACGGTGACCCGTACCACTTCTTGATCAATCGGTTGATGGTTGGCATTGACCAGTTCGAATGAGGACCGTGTGCGGCCCCGGCGCGAGGCCATTGATGATGACGGGATTGCCGCTGGCGTCTGCCCAGTGCCATGCGGCGTCATCGACCGTCACGTGGATGTGTCCAATCCGGGAGCCACGGCGAGCGCCGACGGTCCAAAGACCGGCACAATGTGCAGGTTCTCGGTGCGATATTGAATGAACAGCACGCCGCGCGACAGCGCCTCTGCGACCGGGCGCATCGATGATGATCTTCGCCGGCGGTTCGTTTGAGGCCGTTCGCGCCGCGACTGACGCGCCACTCGGCGCGGTGGGCACCGTGAACATCACGGCGCCTTGATCGAGCCGTTGGTGGTTCGCCGTTTCCAGTTCGAGCCGAATCGTGTGCGGCCCGGGTGGCAGGCCGTTGAGAACCACCGGCTCTCCGCTGGCATCGGCCCAGACCCACGGGGCATCGTCGACCGTCACATGGATGTGTCCGACGCGGGGAGACACGGCAAGCGCGGCAGGTCCAAACACCGGCACGATGTGCAGATTTTCGGTGCGATATTGAATCGACCACCCGGCCCCGCGACAGGGGCTCGGCCAGAGGCGGATCGATGATGATCTTCGCCGGTGGTTCGTGTTGAAGCGGCTCGACCGCGGCGGCTCCACGCACCTCTCTGGCGGTCTGCGCACTGCCGGACGCAGCCATCAGGCACGCGGCAACAACGGGACGCACCCACGCGCGGCGATCGCGCACGGATTGATGTTGATTGGCATGATGCAACTACTTCTGCGGAACCGTGAACTCCACGACCTGGCTGGCTCCCGGGATCGGTCTTGTGCGTCGCATCCGCCAGTTCGAGCCGGACCTTGTGCGGACCCGGTTGCAGTCCGACGAGGACCACCGTTTCGCCGCTCGAGTCGACGGTCGGCCACGACTGGCCATCCACGTAGTAGTGAAGGTGTCCGAGGCGTGGCGATACCGCCAGGGCGGCGTTGCCGTACACCGGCAGGATGCGCAGGTTTTCGGTCCGGTACTGGATGAAGACGCGCCCCAGGGCCAGCTGCTCGGGAATGGGCTGATCGACGATCAGCTTCGCCGGCGCCTCGTTGGGGACTGCCACGAGCGGTGTCGCCCCTTTGACTTCCTTCGCGGTCTGTGCAGCGGCGGAGAGCGCGCAGAGCGCGACCGCAATCGCGATCACGGCTCCGACGCGTCCGATATGTCCTGCGACGTTTGGGCGGTTCGTTGTGGTTGTCATTCAGGGCCTCCTTCGTGAATCGTTGCTGGCGGGAATCATCTCGCTCGCGCGGCAATCGCGCTATTGGACGATGGTATTGGCGACACTTTGGTATAGGTCGCGGCCCAATGAACGAACGCACCTAAGCGTTACGAGCGGCCTGGAGGGATTCTCGCCACCAGGCGTATGGTCATGAAGTACCTTGTGCGGACACGCCCGATACGGCGAACACGCACGGAAGGCCTGCACCATGACGGAAGACGCGGCGCCATTCGAATCTCACGCCGACGATCTCGCGCGACTGCGCGGCTCTGTGAATGACCTGGGCGGTCGCACGGCGCTTGAGCGCGTCGTGCAGCGACTCAGCGAACTCGTCGCAGACAACGAAGCGCTGCGCGCGAGCGAGCGCAATTGGCGCCTGGCCCTGAATCACATTCCAGGCATGGTCGCGGTCCTGGCCGCGGACGGTACCCGCGCAGTTCGTCAATCGCCAGATCATCGAGTACCGGAATAACACGGCTCGAGGAATTCAAGGAATGGTGGGACGAACGGAACTCTTCATCCTGAAGACCTCGCTCATGTCACGGAAGCGTTCACGAAATCGCTTGCTTCTGGCAGTCCGTACCAGATCGTCCACAGAGTCCGGCGGTCAGACGGCGTCTATCGTTGGTTTCAGAGCAGCGGTGTTCAGTGTCGCGATGCCAGCGGCCAGACCGTTCAGTGGTGCTCCGTGTTGACGGATGTCGATGAGCGCAAGCGCGCCGAGGACGCGCAGCGCGAAAGCGAGCGCGAATCGCGCCTGATCGTGAACAGCATTCCCGGCCTGGTCGCAACCCTCACGCCTGCCGGTGAGGTCGAACTGGTCAACGATCAGGTGCTCCAGTACTGCGGTGGCACGCTGAGGGAGATGAGACAGTGGGCGACGAACGGCACCGTTCATCCTGAAGATCTGGCTCACGCCGTCGACGTCATCGGCCAATCGATGATGTCAGGCGATGCCTACGAGATTATCGAGCGCCTTCGACGTTTCGATGGCATCTACCGGTGGTTCCAGGTCCGCGGGCTTCCGTTTCGTGATTCGGGCGGACGTATCGTCCGCTGGTATGTTCTGCTCACCGACATCGACGATCTGAAGCGCGCCGAGGAGGCACTCCGCGAAAGCGAGCGCGAGTCTCGTTTGATCGTAGACAGCATTCCAGGGTTGGTCGTAGCCCTTGCGCCCGATGGTGAGGTCGAATTCGTCAACCGCCAAGGCGTGGAGTTCTTTGGCCAGCCGCTGGAGGAGCTCAAGCACTGGGGGACCAACGGCGCGATACATCCCGAGGATCTTCCGCGCCTGATCGAGGACTTCACCCACGCGATCGCGTCGGGCCGCCCTTTCGAGTGGGAAGCACGTGGTCGACGTTTCGACGGCGTTTACCGCTGGTTTCAGTCTCGCGGATTTCCGCTTCGGGATGCCAGCGGGCGCATCGTCCGCTGGCATACACCTCCTTGTCGACGTTGACGAACGCAAGCGCGCCGAGGAGGAGCTCAGGCGGGCCTACGACAGTTTCGCCGACGCCCAGCGGCTGAGCAAAACGGGCAGCTTCATCACGGACTTGGTGGGGGACGACCACAGCTGGTCCGAGGAGACCTATCGCATCTTCGAGTTCGAGCCCGCGACGAACGTCACGCTGCAGAGGATTCAAGACATCATCCACCCCGATGACCTGCCGTCGTTCGAGTCCATGATCGCGCCGCGCAATGACCGGCGTCAGACGTCAACTTTCGGTTTCCGAATTGTGACCGCGCAGCGCCGCCGTGAAGCATATGCGCGGGATCGCCCATGTCATCGAGCAGATCGAGGGTCGACCGATGTTCGTCGGCGCCCTTCAGGACGTGACAGAGAGCATGGAGGCGGAGGAGGCCCTGAACAAGGCTCGCTCCGAGCTCGCGCATGTGGCACGCGTCACGACCGTGAGCGCCTTGACCGCCTCGATCGCTCACGAGATTAATCAGCCGCTCTCGGGCATCATCACCAACGCCGGCACGTGTCTTCGAATGCTGGCCGCCGATCCTCCCGACATCGACGGCGCACGCGAAACCGCGAAGCGAACGATTCGCGATGGCAACCGCGCTTCCGATGTGATCACGCGATTGCGTGCGCTGTTCAGCAAGAAGGAGTTCGCCCTGGAGTCACTCGATCTCAATGACGCCACGCGGGAGGTCATTGCGTTGTCGTTGAGTGACCTTCAGAGACAGCGCGTGGTTCTGCAGTCTGAGTTCGCCGATGATCTCCCGAACGTAACCGGGGATCGCGTCCAGCTCCAGCAAGTCATTCTGAATCTGGTTCGCAACGCCTCTGACGCGATGATGGATGTCGACGATCGGCCGCGGCAGTTGCTGGTCAGAACCGAGCGAGAGAATGGCGACCGCGTGCGTGTGATGGTGCGGGACAGCGGTATCGGCGTTGACCGTCAGAGCATGGACAAGCTCTTCGATGCCTTCTACACCACGAAGAGCGGCGGCATGGGTATCGGATTGTCCGTCAGCCGATCGATTGTGGAGCGGCATCACGGCCGCCTCTGGGCGGAACCGAACGATGGGCCAGGCGCCACGTTCTCGTTTTCCATACCACTGGAACCAATACCAAGGTCTCATGGACGGTAGCCGACAGACTGACCGATCCTTGGTCGGGAGAAGGGTGTCAGATGGAGGTCATGGGCCAACAACCGTTGGTGTCCGTCGTCGACGACGACGAGTCCGTGCGCGAGTCGCTGCCAGACCTGCTGCGGCAATGCGGCTTCGCCGCTCAGGCGTTCTCATCGGCCGAAGCGTTCCTCGCCTCCGAGGCGCTCGACGAGACCCGCTGTCTGATCCTCGACATCGCGATGCCTGGCATGTCGGGCCCGATCTTCAGCAGGAGCTGATTCGCCGGCGGCACCAGATCCCGATTGTCTTCATCACCGCGCACGGTGACGAGTCGGTGCGTCCAGAGCTCCTCGCGCGAGGCGCGGCCGAGTGCCTATTCAAGCCGTTCAGCGAAGCAGCCCTGATGGACGCGCTGCAACACCGCACTACGAATGAGGTAGCCATGGCAACGAAGAGCACATGGGACGTTGCACGTGCGCCATATACTGTGCCTTCGCTGACCGTCTCTCGTTCCATCGAGGTCCTTCCCATGCAGGACGTCACGTCGATTGTCTTCGTCGTCGACGACGATGTCTCGGTACGCGAATCGCTGGAGCTGTTGCTGCGAACCGCAGGCTGGCAGGCCGAAACGTTCGCATCGGCACAGGAATTTCTGTGTCGTCCCCACCCCACCGTTCCCTGTTGCTTGGTGCTCGACGTGACGCTTCCGGGGCTCAGCGGCCTTGACCTGCAGAAGCGGCTCGCCGAGCGGACGGACATGCCCATCATCTTCATCACCGGTCACGGTGACGTGCCCATGACCGTGCAAGCGATGAAGGCGGGAGCCGCCGAGTTCCTCACGAAGCCGTTCAAGGACGACGTGCTGTTGGACGCGATCCGCAGTGCCATCGAGCGCAGTCGCGCCGCACTCCGTCTCGATTCGGAGATGCGAGCCATGAGGAACTGCTATGCGTCACTGACTCCGCGCGAACGCGAGGTGATGGCATTGGTCGTTTCCGGGCTGTTGAACAAACAGGTCGGCGGCGAACTCGGCATCAGCGAGATCACCGTCAAGGCGCACAGAGGTCAAGTCATGCGCAAGATGAAGGCCGACTCGCTTCCTGACTTGGTGACAATGGCCGCGCGCCTCGGCCTGCGGTCTGCGCCGAAGCACTGACAGTCAGCCGACCGTCCGCTCCCAGCAATTAGTGCCTGCTGTGCCGAGGCTTCCTGATGAGTGCCGCCGCCTAAGCCTGATGTAACGCGGGCACGATGCGGGCGCCAATCGCGTCAATCGCCCGCATCATCTTCACTTGGGGCAGCGACGCCACGTTCATTTGAAACGAGATTCGGGACACGCCGCCCAGGGCCTCGGCGTGCCGCAGAATCTTGTCGACCACTTCATCCGGGCTGCCAATCAGCAGAGCCCCGTCCCGGCCTCGTTGCGCGTCGAAACTCGCACGCGTCATCGCTGGCCATCCGCGTTCTTTGCCGACATCCGTCATCGCCTTGGCGTATCCCGGAAAGAAGGTGTCCGCCGCCTCCTGCGTGGTGTCTGCGACATACCCGAGCATGTGGACGCCCACCTTGAGCTGCTCTGCGGAGTGTCCGTGCTGCCTCCCGGTCTCTCGATAGAGATCGATCAGCGGACGGAATCGCCGGGGTTCGCCGCCAATGATGGCCACCATCAGCGGCAGTCCGAGTTGGCCCGCGCGGACGAATGATTGCGGCGTGCCGCCGACGCCGAGCCAGATTGGCAGCGGGTTCTGCATCGGCCGCGGGTAGACGCCCTGCCCGGTCAGGGCGGGACGGTACTTGCCCGACCACTGCACGTGCTCGTGCGCGCGAATGTTCAGCAGCAGATCGAGCTTCTCGGCAAAGAGCGCATCGTAGTCCTCCAGCCGGAAGCCGAAGAGCGGAAACGCTTCGATGGAGGAGCCACGGCCGACGATCATCTCCGCGCGGCCGCGCGTGAGAGCAGATCGAGCGTCGCGAAGTTCTGAAATGCGCGCACCGGATCCTCCGCGCTCAGCACCGTGACCGCGCTGGTCAGCCGGATGTGCTGCGTCCGTGCCGCCGCCGCACCCAGGATGACCGCCGGCGCGGAATCCAGAAACTCGCGACGATGATGCTCGCCGACCCCGAACGCATCCAGTCCGACTTCGTCGGCGTGCTCGATCTGCTGCACCAGTTGTCGCAGCCGCTCCGCCGGATTCACGGCGCGGCTGTTCTCGTCGAAGGCCGCCGCGAAACTGTCAATCCCAACCTGCATCAGAGGCGTCCTTCAGAAAAAGATCGAACGATCGCGGACAAAGGCGCCGATCCAGAGCAGCACGATCGGAATGAAGGGATTGGCTTTCAGCGCGTCGTGCGACAGTTCGGTCGCGATGGCCCCGCCGAAATAGCAGGACGCGAGAATAAACCCGAGCTTCATCGTGGCCGGAACGACGAACAGCGCGGCGAACGCCAGTTCCATGATGCCCAGGAGGCGAAGGTGCCGTCCGACGCCGAGCGCCGTCATCGTCTCCACGATCTTCGGATTGCCGCGACAATTTCAGCACGCCGGACAGCCCAATCAGCAGCGCTGGAATCCATGTCGCCAGGAGTTGAATCACCATAACGCGGCTCCCTAAGTGGTTACTGTTGTATACCTAGGTATCGTGGATTACCATGACGGGAGCCGCAAGACGGCACTTTTTTCTGCGCTAGTTACCTGGAGGGAACCGTATGGCACGACGAGCGGTTGCGCCCGCAACGCTGACGGCCCATCACGACTGCGAGTTTCGCGAAGTGCTGGACCGGGTCGGTGACAAGTGGAGCCTGCTCGTCATCGCCATGCTCGAACAGCGGCCGACGGCGCGAGCGAGGTTTTCGGAGTTGAAGCGCAGCATTCCCGGCATCTCGCAGCGGATGTTGACGGCGACGCTCCGAAGCCTCGAGCGCGACGGCCTGCTCACGCGCCACGTCTATGCTGAGGTGCCGCCTCGCGTCGAGATACGCGCTCACGCCGCTGGGCAAGCAGTTCATGCAGCCAGTGCGCGAACTGGTGACCTGGCTGCAGACCCATTGGTCGACGATCAGAGCGGCGCGCGAGAAATTCGACGGACAGTCGGCGAGTCGCAAGGCCTCCTGAGACCTCGGCGAGGCATGGTCACGTTGCTTGACCAGCGCTGCGTCTGGCGCGACTATTCCAGACAGGCCAGGGTGCCATACATGGTGAGTCACGGTGACTGTGCCGGCGCAGATGTCCTGGTCGACACGACGACCGGTGCGCGTTTTCCGGCTGCGCCGACTGGATCGCTCTTGCTCAGCAGCGTGCCGCTCGGCTGGCGGGGCATCATCGTCGAATGGCACCGTCTTCCGCCACGGGAACTGTCACAACACTACGTCATCGGCCACGGCATTAGCGTCAACACTGGCGCGCACCCGATCTCCTTCGGATGGAACGGGCGCAAGGGATGGCGCGACAGCGTGATCAACCCCGGCGAGAGCCACTTCCTGACCCAAGGCGAGCTCAACACGCCACGCTGGCTGCAGACCTTCGACGAAATCTCGATCGTGCTTCAGCCCGGGTTCGTGGCCGATGTCGTGCGAGATGGACTGCCGGCGGATCGGATCGAATTCGCCACGCAGCGCTCGGTCGACGACAGCGTCATCGCGCGCTACGCCGCCGCCTTTCATGCAGAACTCGCGGCCGATATCCCGAAGGGTCCACTGTACGCCGACACGTTGACCGTCGGACTGGTGCTTCATCTGCTCGCCCACTATGGTGTGGCGAAGCCGAAGGCGCCGGCGCCGCGAGGCAAATTGACCGCGTTTCAACTTCGCACGGTCGTTGACTTCATTGACGCACACCTCGGCGAGGAGGTGTCGTTGATGGCGCTCGCGCGGCAGGCTCACGTGAGCCCCTTCCATTTTGCCCGTCTCTTTCGCCGCACCGTCGGCATCCCGCCGCACCAGTTCGTGTTGAGGCTCCGTATTCAACGCGCGATTGGTCTCATGAAAACCAGAACGCTCCCCCTGGCGCACATCGCGGCGGAAGCCGGGTTTCACGACCAGCCACACTTCACCCGGGCCTTTCGCGCGGTGACCGGCACGACTCCGCCGCCTATCCCCATCGGCGCTAGAGCTCGATCCGATCGAGCAAGTTTCTACAAGAGCCTCGCCGTCCCATGGCGCTAGCGTAAGCGCTGTTCGGCCCGTCCCCTGTGGAGGCGAAGGAGGGTGATCATGAACAGGAAGCGAATTCTGATTACGGGAGCCGGTTCGGGCTTTGGGGAGTTAGCCGCGATCGGGTTGGCACAGCAGGGTCACGATGTGATCGCGGGGTGCAGATCTGGCCCCAGGCGACGGCACTCCGCCGGAAAGTCGAGACGCTTGGCTTGAAGAACCTTCGCGTTGAGAAACTTGATCTCTTGCATCCCTACGACGTCCAGAACGCATTGAACTGGGACATTGATACGTTGGTCAACAATGCGGCAATCGCTGAAAGCGGCCCCATCACCGAAATCCCGATGGAGCTGCTCCGGCGTATGTTCGAGGGCAATTTCTTCGCCCCACTGGAACTGACGCAGAGATTCGTTCGCAAGTTCATCGACGAGGGACGACCCGGGAAGATCGTATTCACCAGCTCGATTGGCGGCCTGATCTCGATTCCGTTTGGTGGCCCGTATGCCGCGACCAAGCATGCGCTCGAAGCCATTGCCGGGTCGATGCAGGCGGAATTGGCCCCGTTCGGCATTCAAGTCCAAGTGATCAACCCAGGGGGCTATCTCACGGGTTTCAATGAAACCGAAGCCGAATCCTCGTCTCACTGGATGGATGACCGCAAGAATTACGTGAAGAGAGCCGACGTGCAAGGCTTCTTCGATCGGATCCTCGGTGATGAACAGAACCGGATGGATCCACAGCTCATGGCCGACGCAATGGTACAGATCATCCCGAAAGACACAGGTTTCTTCCGAAACGTGGTGCCCCAGCTAGCCGAGGACATGGTCAAAGCCGTCCAGCGGGATACATGGACAAACAAGATCGATCTCCTGCGTTCGAAGTGAAAAAAGACCATGTAACTGGGGCTACGTGAATGTCGATCGGCCGGACGCGATAATCGAAGTGCGCCCACCAGATGTGCCCACCACTGAGACCCACAATCGCCTTCCTTGTCGCATTCTTCCGTGTTAGCGGGGTTCGGTCGCCGTCGGTGCGTGAACGGGGACTACGCCAACGACGTTCTCGTGGCCCGCCAGCGAGCCCCGGAGATCGACCCACGTCAGCAAGGCGTCCAAGGCAGGACACAGCGCCTGCCCCCATTCCGTCAGGCTGTATTCCACCTTCGGCGGAACCTGATGATGCACGAATCGCCGCACGACGCCGTCGCGCTCCATCTGACGCAGCTGTTGAATCAGCATCTTCTCGGAGACCGCCGGAATGGCGCGGCGCAGCTCGGAAAACCGCCGCACCTTGCCGCCGAACAGGTGAAACAGAATCACCAGTTTCCAGCGGCCCTCGAGGATCCGTAACACTTCTTCGACCCCTTTCGCCGCGGACGCCTCGGTGTGTTTCTGCTTACCTTTCGGTAAGAACCTCACTTTTGTGTGCGTTCTTGCCATCTGGCCAGTGTAGTGCCTATCCTCCGATCGAGGAGCGGTCGCTATGTCGATCGAGTTGCCGAAGCCCGTCGCCGCGTAGCTTCGCGGCGGAGCAGCGCCGGGGACGCCGGAGCGCTTGCTCGATGCTTCGCGAGCGACGGCGTTGTCCACGACGAGGGCGGCTCATTCACCGGACGGGCGGCGATCGAGCGATGGAACGCCGACGCTCGCGCGAAATATCACCATACGGTCGAGCCGCTCAGCGCGACGACACGGGACGGCGCGATCGTGGTCATCGGCAGAGTGTCCGGCCAGTTCCCCGGTAGTCCGGTCGAACTCCAACATGTGTTCAGACTCGACGGCGAAGAGATCGCGTCGTTGGAGATTCGCTAATGGCATCCGCCGAATTGCGCGGTCTGCGCGCGCTGGTGACCGGGGCCAGCAAAGGCATCGGCTATGCGGTCGCGAACCAACTGCACCTTGAGGGCGCGACGGTTCTAGCGACCGCCCGAACAGCGCCCAGTCTTCCCGACGGGATTCAGTTCGTCGCCGCGGATGTCGCGTCCGTTGAAGGGTGCGGAGCGGTCGCTGCGGCTGTGCGCGATCGGCTCGGCGGCATCGACATCGTCGTGCACGTCGTGGGCGGATCGTCAGCGCCGGCCGGCGGCTTCGCGGTGCTTGACGACAAAGAGTGGCAGCGCGCGCTCGACCTGAACTTGTTTCCGGCCGTCCGCATGGATCGGGCACTGTTGCCGATGATGCTCGCCCAGGGCTCAGGCGTCATCGTCCATATCACGTCGATTCAGTCGCGGCTGCCGCTGGCGGACGCCACCATTGCCTACGCGGCTGCCAAGGCCGCGTTGGCGAACTACAGCAAGGGACTGTCGAAAGAGGTCAGCCCCAAAGGCGTGCGTGTCGTGCGCGTCTCGCCGGGCTGGGTCGAAACCGATGGCGCCGTGGGGCTCGTGAATGAACTGGCCGCGAAGCAAGGCACTGATTACAACGGCGCCCGACAACAGTTGATGGACTCGCTGGGTGGCATCCCCATCGGACGTCCGGCCAAACCAGAGGAAGTGGCGCATCTCGTCGCCTTCCTCGCGTCGTCGCGTGCCGCATCAATCACAGGAGTCGAGTACGTCATCGATGGCGGCACGGTGCCGACAGTCTGAGGCGTCAGAGAAGGAGACGTCATGAAATATCTTCAAGTCATGATCAGCAGCGAGCAGCGTGCCCAAGCGCTTCGCCTCCTCGATCACCTACTCCGAAAGCGTCTCATCTTCGGTGGGCCCGTGTTCAACGGACCCGCGCGCTTTCTCTGGAAGAACGAGATCGTCGAGCACGACTATTGCTGGACCATCACCTTCACGCGCGACGACTTGCGGGACGAATTGATCCGGGAGGCGGAGACGGAATCCGCCGAAGGCGATCTGCATGGATCACTTTCACGCCGTTTGACGGAAGCCCCGCGATGCACGCCCTGCTCGAGCAAGCCTTCCGCGATCGCGAGAAAGCGACGAAACCGGTGGCATACAAGGACGCCGTTGCCGCACTGACCTTCATTCCGTTCACCGAGATCCCCAAACGAACTGTTAGCTCGTGGGGTGACCTGACCAAGGTGCAGCCTGAGGATGATCCGACTCGATGAATCGCAAGTGGACGCCAGCGTTGTGGGAACTCGCGCCTAAATCTGCGCGGTTCCACCGTCGACGAACAGCTCGACCCCTGCGATGTAGCTCGCCTCGTCCGACGCGAGGAACGACACGGCAGCGGCGACCTCGTCTTCCGAGCCGGTTCGGCCCAGCGCCGCGGCGGCAGATGCTTGCGCCTTGAAGCCCTCGATTTGCGCATCGCTCAGGCCGGCCGTCTCGTACCCAGGGGTGATGATCGTCCCTGGGGCGACAACGTTGACGCGGATGCCGCGGTCCTTGAGTTCCACTGACCAGCCCCGCGCGAAGGCACGCAGCGCCGCCTTGCTGGCGGCGTAGACGCTGAACGCCGGCATGCTCTTGCTGGCCGCCATCGATCCGTTGATGACGATGGCGCTGCCGGCGGGCATCAGCGGGAGCGCCTTCTGCACGGTGAAGAGTGTGCCCTTGACGTTGACGCCCAAGATCCGGTCGACGTGGGCTTCGGTGATAGCGCCGAGCGGAGCGAGCTCTCCCGTGCCAGCGTTGGCGAACAATATGTCCAGCCGGCCGTGGCGCTCCTGGATGGCCGTGACGAGCACGTCGAGATCTTCGAGACTGGCGATATCGCCGCGGACGCCCGATGCGTTGCGTCCGATCTTCTGAACCGCCGCATCGAGCTCCGGCTGGCGCCGGCCGGTCACGACAACCGTCGCGCCTTCGAGTGCCAGACGTTGTGCGCGTCGCGAGGCCGATGCCGGAGGTGCCGCCAGTAATGAGAGCAATCTTGCCCTCGTGTCTCGTCGTCGTGAAGCTTCTGCGTGCTCATCGCCGCCTCACGATTTCGACGACGTGCGTCAGCGCCGCTCCGAGATTTGCCAGCACGCCGAGCTGGGCAAACATGATCGTTCCGGCCGCGTAGCAGTTGAACCGCTGAATCTTGCCGTCGCTCATGTAGAACACGTCACAGCACGGCGTGTGCATTTCCTTGCCGGTGGGTTGGAGCGTTCCCGCAGGCAGGACGAGCGGTCCCTTGTGCGTGCCATTCAACGACAGCTCGACGATCACCCTGTCGCTGGTCTCGTAGACGTGATGAATGTCCCGGTGCATGTCCGGAAACGCGGTGGCAAAGACGTCGACCATGCGGCCAAGATCCTTGCCCCGGTATTCCGTTCCCGACGCGACGTCGAGAATCACCCCGTCCGGCGTGAATAACGACACAAAGGTCTTGATGTCGTTGACGCCGCCTTCTGCCGCGGCGTAACCGGAACGGATGATCGCCTCGTTTTTCGACATATTCCGTGAAGTCTACGGACATGTCGTCGAGGAGGTATTGAACGTTTACGCTGATTTTGACGGATCCGGTCGTCGGTGTTCTCGCCGCCATGCCGCAGGCGACGTGCCGGTCCTCTTCCTGAACACGCGGGTGAAATGGCTTTGCTCGGCGAAGCCGGTCACGAGCGCGATCTCCGAGAGGGGTGACGAGTCGGACAGCAGGAGTTCCTGGGCCTTCGCAATTCGCGCGTTGAGCTGCCACTGGTGCGGCGACAGCCCGGTCGACGCCTTGAACGCACGCCCGAACTGCGACGGCGAAAGCCCGGCAACCGCGGACAGCTCACTGAGCCTCACGGCCTCTGACAGATGTTCGATGACGTATTCGGTGACTCGTCGGAGCTGTCGCGGCCCTAGGCGGCCCGCTCCGCGCTCGGAGTCTTCCGCCCGACTCGCAGGAAGTCGATGCACGCCGCAAGCGTGAGACTGTCGATGTACAGTCGACTGAACCTGTCAGGCTTCTCGCACTCTGCGGCCAGACACCTGGCGAGATACCGCAGACGCTCGTTGCGAAAGACTCGAGGCTCCGGCATCGTGAGTTTCTCGCCGATGGCCTCCTGCTACGCGCGCGAGATCGAAGTCGAGCCTGATATCCCGCACGCGTCGAATGCCTTCCGAGTAGCCCCAGACCTCCGCACCCGGCGGTGCGAAGTTCATCGTGAACGGCCCGTCTGCCGGAGCCTGATCGCGTTTCAACCGCGATTCGATGCGACCGCCGCCGATCGCGTCCAGCACAATCGACAACCTCGCGTGCGACTCCGACGCGACCTGCGCCCAGGCCGGTCCCGGGAGCACGTCGACCTCGAGCGCGTGCACGGCGATATCGTTAGAGACGCATGTGACCTGACGCACGGCTTCGATTCCGTGCGTGGAACGCACGATCGTCGGGTCGCCGCGAAAACGACTCCGGTCCTCTCCCCGCGAATCTTCGGATGGTGCGTCAGCCATCGCCACTCGCCAGTGTAGCCGTCCCGACGGTCTAGATCCAGGCCCGGCTTTGCTGCGCCTCGCCCAAATCCTCGATCCCTCTTGCGGAGGATAGCTGGCGCGATCTTTATGCGGGTGAACTCGACGTGCCCACCAGGTGCGCCGACTTTACCGACACTGGGAAGAGAGGGCCTCGCCGTTCTGCACACAGTCCTCGGAAGCTGGCACGATCACCCCGGTCATCGATCAGGACCTCACCCGCTTAGCGAGGTCCCCGCGGCGCTGCGCTATCTGGAAAAGCGGCACCCTGGAGGAAAACTCGTCATCGCCATGTGAGGCGGCGTCAGCCGAGGACGCCGCCGTTTCAAGGCTGAAAACCGCACCCTTAGCATGAACGGACTGCGGGTCAGGCGTCCGGCATGCGCGGGCGAACATCGTGACGTATGGTTTCAGCCAATCCTCACCGCACGTCCGCGCGCACAAGTGCAGGGATCGCGGGATCGGCTTCCGCTTCGATCGATTTCAGGTAATCCAAGAACTGATCGCCGGTGTTACGTGAAAAGAGCCGGCAGCGATAGTTCGCCGCGTAATTGCCTCGCTCCAGCATCAGTCGCGTGCGCTTATCGATCATCATTGCATCGCAATAAGGCAAGTAGGCTGACACGAGATCTATGTCGTTCGCGGCCTCCTCGTCAGGTGGAGTTTTCTGCGTGCGTCGCTGCGTCATGGGCGATCAGCGCGAACAGGCGCGTCGATGTCTTGTTGATCGGCATTTCTTGAAAGTGCTTGAGCTGAGGAAGGCGCTGAGGCGTTCGCCCATATCGCTCTTGGCAACTCCGCGATGCTTCAACGATTCCAGGATCACATAGGTCAGATCAGTTGCCGGGGCCACCGACGAGCGAAACCGGGCTTTCCGGCTCGAATGGGTAGGGTTCGCCGGTCGCCGCCTCGACCTGACGTAGCAGTTCCGTCTGACGGGTCTCCCGCCGCCGATACGTCTCAAGCAGTACGTCACAGTAGCCAGCCTGTTCAATCTTCAGCGCATGCTCGAATGTCTTGTCAGACCGCCGACGACACTCCTCAAACCAGAGGGATAAGGACTCGTATAGGCGCGTCCGCCGCTGCCGTGAGTGCCCGCACTTCTTCGGCGGATGATTCACTGAGACGCTTACGCGGAAGCGACCGTGCCACCGATGAAGGCCCTCTGCTCGTGACACGTTCCGGATTCAGGTCATGCTGTGGTGGTTCCTTGCCATCGAGCCATGCGCCAAGAGCCGGACCGAGCTGACGCTGTTCGACACTACTCGGATGATCGAAGCGCACTCCATTGGCCAGATGTTCATACATCTGTTGCAGCCGCTCAAATCTGCCAGACAGCAGCGACTCGTCCCGATGAATCGGCGACCACGGACAGACAACCAACTGGAGTTTGCTGACTCTCTCCAGTGCTTCAAACACCTGTCGCCAGAATGGATCTACCTCGCGCGTGCGCCTTCGCTGTGGATCGATCGCATTAACAATCTCGCTGATGACAAACTGATCGAGGTAGACGACCTTCTTGAAATGAGGCGGGTCCAGGCTCATCACCTCCGCGTTCAACCGAAAGCGATCTGGCGTCATCGGAATGGACGGATTATCGCACCGAGAGTGACAGCACAAGTCATTTCCCACCGCGCCGACTCGTGATCGACAATCGCCGCATACCCTGTAGCCTCAGGCTGACACTTCCGGCCCCCTCGAGCAGAAGGCACTTCTCGCCGCGCGCTGGTCGACGTGTTCGCCAACACCGGCGCAAAATCGCGTCATTCCTCGCTACTCTTGAACGCCTAGTTCTTCTGGTGCATTTCGAGCACTGGCTGCCGCATCGTAGATGGTGCATGTGTCGGCACGTGCCGTTGATCGTCGAGACAACCGATCATTAGAACTGTGTCAGAACTGTGTCACATACCCCCGAAACCCTGGGGCAACACCGCTATTTACGGGAACACAGCGAGGCACACTGACGTTGCGGGAAGTCGCTGATGGGAACTGCGTTGATGCGATTTGGTGTGCGTCAGCACGCGCGAGCGGAACCAATTGCCAAGCGTGCTCCCTGGAGAAATGTAGCGGTTGAGAGAACCGGTGCCTGCCGAAGCCTGAGCAACTGCATGCATACCTCGTTCAAACGCCTCTACTCCTTCCGCAGAGAGTTATGCGCGGCGCTCAGCGTCATGGCTCAGCGCTGCGCGCGCAGAACGCCGATATTCGGCGACACACCAGCCGTGGTCCCAAGCCTCGACCGAAGTGAATTGGCGCGTCAGGGCAGCGTCGACGAGATCTTTGGCAATCGCGGTGAGGTGTCCGGGAGCCCTACTCACATCGACCTCCGGTGGTGGGCGCACCTGGTGGGCGCGCTTCGCGTCTATCCGCATGAACATTACGCCAACTTTTCGCTGCGCCCCTTCGACGCAGCACTGGCGACTGAAACAGGCAGCCCACCGCGCGCAGGGGGCTACCGTTCATGATCCACGTGAGTCGTCGACTCACTGGTTTACCGGAAACGGATCCAGCGGGTCATCTGGTTGGTAGTCGTCGGGATGCCTGTCGCCTCTGACGCCGTGGTCAGGAACCGTCCCATCGGCTCTGACATACATCCCGACACAGCCACGCCGACCAAAGCGATCGATGTCGCCCAAATGGACCCATCCATACAGATCGAGTGCGTAGGCAACAGAACCATGTTCCGGGTGCGTCTGACTCCATCCAGACGCATTCGTACACGCACTTTACCGTTCCGAGTCAGAAGACGATCCACCTTTCCGAGAGAGCGGTTAAATCGAATCGCCCGCACTACCTCGGGAATGATTTCGGGAACCCGTTGTATCTCTAAGGTTGTCCCTGCTCTTCTCTTCAGCGAGCGGCGGGACAGTCATGCGAACGCCCTGGCCCGCGTTCAGGAACTCACGATATAGCGCAGCATGAAAGCCAAGCACCCACCGCCTGATGATGGCGCGGAGATACCGAAGCCGCCTGCAGCGACGAAGAAGCTCACCGTCTGCGGCGATGCCCGCGATCAACTGCATGCGCAGATGCTCAGGGTCCGGAGCCTGCCCGTGCAAGATTCCAACTAGTTGTCCGATGGTTTGATCTTCCAGGTGGCGATCGTGATTGCAGTTGTAGTGCGCTCGGAAGAATCAGCGTGGAAATTGCGATCGGGAACCGAGAAAGAGTGTCGATGGCGGAACGTGATCGCGATTCTTGACGTCGCCGGTCTGAAACGGTTGGCCCGCAGATGTAGCAGAACGGAGCTTGTAAGCTGGCGCACCGCCTGCTGTGTTCGCAATTCAATTGGCACGATCAACGATTCGATCGCGCCCGTATGGGTGCGGCTGATCGCGCTTCCGCCTGCAGCCAGTCGTCAAGATCGTGCCCGTGATGGCGCCCTCGCCTCAACATATCCGTACGCCCGTTGCGAGATTCTGTTGTGACCTGTCGGTCTAGGGACCATGCCAAGAGCAGCCAGATCACGATTGGGCTGCCGCTAGGTAGACAAGCCGCACCATGTCGGCGAGGCCGGCCTGCGGTCATCGGCACTCTGGCGGTGCCGTCGTGTAGGATCTGATCCACGCCATGACGAGCGGACGGAGGAAGGCCAAGATGAAGAAGCAGCGAGCCAAGGAAGCCTGGTTCGACTCCGGCACCGCTGCGTTTGGAGTGCGTGTTCCCGGGCGCACGCGCGAGTGGCCTTTCCGGAGCTGGAAAACCCGTATGTTTGCCCGTTGTGCCGCGCCCGTTCCTGCGTTCGGGCTCACCGAGGGGTACTTGACGTTCGAGGACGCCCGCCGAAGTCGCTACGGCGGTAAGCCTGTCGCCTAACGTGCAAAGCTCCCTGGCTCGTCTGGAAGCGCGGTTGATGTGTCGCTGGCCCGATTCGACATCAGTTGGTGAGCCCGCACGATCGCGATCGGCGGCGTTCAGGTCAGCGCGTATCGGGAGATTCGCCGGGGCGGCAGGCACTTCAGCATCCCGGAGAATCAGAACAATCCGGCGGCGACGGCGCGGTTCAACGAAGTCCTCGTCAAAGGGCCGGCTGCGTGGGTGAATCTTCCGTGACGCTCAATGGGATGAGGCCAAGCGCCGCCGGGCAGATGTTGCGTGGCTGAAGTCGGCCTATATGGTCGCATCTCGCGACCCAGCTACATGTACGCGTTCGCGCCAGGCCTCCGAATAGTAATGCGTCAGCTGGAGCGCCACGACGACGCGCGATCATCCCGCACTTCAAATTGCGAAATATCGCAGCACCTCGCAAGTCGCGCGAACTGCATTTACGTTCGACGGCCTCGGGCGAGCTTGAAGGCCGCCGCAGTCTCGATGGGGCAGCAGCACATTGTGCTGCTGCCGCCCAACGGGCGCGACATGACCTTCTACGAGCGAGTCGCCCCCCAATCCCGGGCTGCGCGGAGAACATCACCCTGCAGGGCGATCAGCACTACCGGCCAACGGAAACCGAAGCACACGCTCGACGTCCAGGCCTCACGACTCAAAGCCGCCGTTGCTGCCCACCTCGCGCGCGGACGTCCACATCTTGGATCGGTAGAGCGGCTAGCGCGTCTCTCCGAACGCTGCCCTCCCGGATAGTCGCCAAGGGCTTATCGAGCGGCTGCTACCGCGCCTCGTCGATGCGATCGCGCGCCAGCAGGCTCAAGGCGGAACACCAGCCCACTGCGCCGCCTTTCATCTCTCGCCGGGTCGTCGCGTCATGCTGTGCGCCTTCGGATTCCGAATGCCCTGATACGCACCCCTTGAAGATTTGCATGAATCCCTTCTGATCGTTCTTGGCCTCGGATTCGGCTTCCAGCTCTCCGCTCAGCGTAAGCAGTGGCCTGCCGTCGAGCGAGAACACTTTCCCGATCAGCTTGTTCATGCCGTCTTCGCTTGCGCATGCCGTTCAGGCTGGCGGCGGATGTGATCGAATGAGCTGGCGGTGATCGAGTTCAGCACCGCCTCTCGCAGATGTCCGTTGGCGATAGAGTTCATACGAGCTTTCCGTGATGCGCCGTGGGTGCAAGAGATCTTCGAACCTAATCTTCTGCCGCGCGGCGTCACGCTGGAGATAAGCCTCGGCGCGTCCCTCGAGCCCTCGGAAGCGTCGAACGCCAAGCATGTGTCGGAGCAATCTCTGCCCATGCAGAAGCCGACATGCCGGCCAAGATTTCGGAAAGGCACGCTCGTCATCGGAATACCGGCCAAAGCCAGTGAGCTTTCAGCTGCTGCAAGTCGGTCAGCATGTAACCCTTCCGAGGGTCCTGGTGCCGTGTCGTTGTCCTTCTCGCATTGTGCCCGCGCGCGTCAGCGACTTCCAGCCTGAGCGCTCGGAAGCAGCTTCTTGGTCTGCGCACATTACCACTCGATCATCGAACCGTCTCCCGTCGCTATTGGTGCGGCAATCCTCGCGTGCGTCTGCGTGAACGTCGCGTCAGCGAGTTCCTCGAGCAGGGGTGTCCTCGCGGTAAGCGGATGACGCCAGCCGGGCGCGCACCCGTTCTCTATCGGCGAAAGCGTGGCTTCCGGTGACTCGGATGATTTGTTCGTCTTCGTGCTCGCCATCGAGATAACCGGAAGCTCGTCGGCGGTCAGCACCGTCAGCGCGGGGTGGCCCCAGTTGCCGAGTCCGGACGACCCTTCGAGTAAAGCTCCACGCTGTGCCGTCCGCCGATCCAGTCTTGCAAATCGCAGGCTCTCTTCGGCGCGGGCGCTCCCGCTTCACGCGGTCCTCGTCGCTGTTGAACTCGCAGGTCTCGGTTCCGGGTGGCACCCCTGTCCTTCTTGCTGATGCGTGATTGCAGCCCGCGATCTCAAGCAGCGGGTCGGATACATGAAGCAGTAGTTCACGAACCTGCCGGGCACTGATCACGATTGCGATCTTGGCATCGTCCGCAGACGATGGCGTAGCGTATGGCCGCCGCCGTCAGCGAGGTCACGCAGACATCCGGATAACGCCTTTCGATCGCCGCCAATCCGGGGCAACTCGCCGCACGGATGGTCCGCGCGGAAGCGAGCGCCTCGTGGGCATGAGTAATGCTGCGCGCGAAATGGTCGGCCTCGAGTTCGCACGCGGGTCGTCGGACGAGGAAGCCGGCGTGGCGATCTCGGCGCACGTCGCCATGCCGCGGCAGACCGCGTACCGCATGTGCTCCCGGCATGCGAAGAGTGGCCGAGTTCGTGGCTTCGACACCTCGAAGTTTTGAAAACCGGGACTATCGGGATGTGCGTGGCGCTACGCGATGCCGGAACTCATTGCCGTGCCGGATTAGCATCCCCGGACACGCCGCGGGCGCTTTGGCCGGCGTTGTAGCCATCACCTCGATGCCGATGCCATCGCGCGAGCGCCAATCGATCGACGGGCAGCTTTGTGATGTTGCGCTCGCGGATGACCCGGGGCTGGCTTCGGCGGCGGCCCGCCATTCCATGTCCGCGCCGACTCACCGTCTATTCTCCCCACCTGGGGGCGCTGGATTCGCCTTGTCGACGAGCACCCTTGAGGAAGCCCTCGGCGATCTCACGGTCCGCTGTAGCGTGCTCATCTGCTCCAGATGCCGGTGGACACGATCGACGCCGCCGACAGCCTGCATATCGCTCACGCGGCCCAGCAGGTAATCGGTCGCCGGCTGTCGGAGTGCGCCGGCCAGGCGGCGAAGATTGTCGAACGGATGGCTTGCGTGAGCCGGTCTCGAAGTGCGAGATGGCGGACGCCTGAAGGCTCGGCCCAGGCTTCGCGAGCCCGTCCTGGCCGGAGCTGCCGCGTCGTGCGTGCAGGCAGGCGTTCGGGGAACAGCGTCCCCGGAATTACCTGACTCAACCATGCTCCAAGTCGTATAGTAAATATTGACGTAATCGTCAGCTGGCCTGCGGGGCCCCTCTTCTTTGCCCGTTCTCGTGACGACTTCGGCCGTGATCGTGGCTACGACGGTTCAGGCAACAGCGGGGCGGGTGCCGTCAATGGCCTCGCGTTTCGGAAAACCGGCACCGTCGAAGGGAGATACAAGTCAGCGGAGTTTCACCTGATCGTCAATACCCGCGAACACAAGTGGCTCCACCAGACCATCACCGGCCGCGAGATTCTGAATCTCCGCCGGCAGCCCGCCCGACTGGGTCGTCAACCAGCTTGTTCCCCGGTCCCGGCGAAGACCCTCGAAATCGGCCCTCGACCAGTCCGTCGACCCCTCGCCGCAGGCCGAACCCCACGGCGTCAAGCGCTTCCAGACCCGCAAGCCCAAGACGAACCTGGGCTCAGCGTCACCCTGCCGGAAGACGACCAGAGTATTTAAAGGGGAACAACGTCCCGCACGCCTCGCCGCGGGAGCAGGACGGCGCCGCGGTCCGCCGCGGCGTCCGGTTCCCTGGATTCACCTTCACTGGCAACCTCATGACGATCGAAGGACGGCGTGCTGACGCCTTGCGACACCGTGGAACTCGTCGTGCTGATTCCGGACGGATATGCCACGACGCCGCTCGACAGCTTCTACACCCGACCGCGTCTCAAGCGCCCTGACGGCTCCGATCCCGTCAACACCAGTCGGCGACCCTCAGATGTTCGGCCAGACCTGGCAGTTCTGGTCACGGCACCTGGAACAAGGAGGACTGGCGGCCCGGGATCGACAACCTACGGACTTTCCTCAGCTACATCCGCGCCGAACTGAAGGCGGCCCAGATGCCGCGCCACACCTTCACCATCCTGGAGGAGCACGCGCGGAAGCTTCGCGCGTCGCTGCTTCGGGACGACAACGAGTACGGGGCGCTCGCGTCCTGCGGGCGCTCCCGTCACATCGATCCGTGGACGGGCGCGGTCGAAGAACGCGCGCTAGTGCGCGACGTGATCGCCGTGCCCGCGGAGGCCTTCCTCGAGCGCACGCCGGTGTCGCTGACGTGGTCGACGACGCCCTCTTCCATCTCGCCAAGCGGGCGATGGCCAAGGATGAAGCCATTCTGCATCGCGCATTCGCATCCGGGCGGCCATCTGTATTTCTCGAAATTCGACGACGTCGCTGACAAGGAGTCCTTCGAGATCGTCTTCGCCTGCATGGAGACGGAGCGGCCCCACTTCTCGATGGTGATGGACCGCAGCGGCGAATTCATCGTGCGGGCCTTCGGCTCCGACCTTAAGCCGCACCCGGTGGACATGATCCGCATCATCGGTGACCGCTGGCATATTCCAGGTATTCGGGCCGTGACAGCGGTGTCACTCCGCAGAATTCGACCGGCAGGTCCGCGCCTTCGGCGCGACGGCGACTCGCGACCTGACGCAGCTGCGCGTGGGAATCGCGGGGTGCGGCGGCACGGGCCCGCCATCGCCATGCTGCTCGCACGGGATGGGCGTTCCATACTTCGGCTCTGATCGACAAGGACTATGTCGACATCACAAACGTGAACCGCCTTCACTACTCGACGCGGACCCACGCCATCGCGCGCACCGCCAAGGTCGACGTGCTGGGCGACGCGATCGCGGCGATCGGTCTGGCGCGGTCCGTGGTGCGCCTGAGGCATCACCGTCGATGACGTCGCCTGCCGCGATGCGCTGCGCTCCTGCGACATCATCTTCGGCTGCACCGATGACCATCTCGGACGTAACTTCCTTAATCGCCTCTGCGCACTTCTTACATGATTCCCGTCATCGATCTCGGCGTGCTGATCGATCCAAACGCGAGGGAGGGGGCTACGACACCTTCGACGGCCGCGTCACCGTCGTGCGGCCGGGATATCCCGCGTCAGGTATGCCGCAAGCTGATCGATCCTGAACGGATGCACGAGGAGTCGCTGCGCCGCAACGATCCCGAACGCTTCGAGGAGTTCCGCCGCGCGGGTTATGTGACAACGGGCGACGACCCGAGCCCGGTAGTGGTGACCTTCACGACCGAGACCGCAACTATGGCGGTAAACGAGCTGCCGCACAGGCTGACGGGATTCCGCGGTGATGGTGGCCATTGCGCGGAGCCGCGTCCGCCGCTTCGACCAAGTCAAGGACACAGATGTCGTCCCCGGATGCCTGCGCCAGTCCGAATGCCCGCTTTGCAGCCGCCGGAGAGTACGACGGGGCGCGGCGACATGACGCCCTTCCTGGACCAGAGCTGATGAAGGCCCTCCCGCTCGCCGCTAGTCGAATGGAGTCTCCGCCTCCCATGGGTGCGTCGGCCGAAATGGCTCGCGAAGGTTGCGTAACGGCCGCCGCCCGGCGACGCGTTGCGTCCCGACTTCGTGATCCTCGAAGTCCGCGAAGGGCCATCCGAAGTGGGCACACCTCCGATGCCCGAGGTGCGGAGAGCATATCGAGCTGCCGATGGCCGGACGCGAGAAATGGTCAGTCATGGGACTGGCTGCGGCGGCCTACCGTTCTCGCCTCTCGATCTGGAGCGGGCCACCTGCGGCGCCCACTTTCACATTCGCGGCGGTGAGCCACGCTGGTCGTCGGGGTAAACCAACTTCCTGAGCAAATTCGCGGACGCGAAATTTCTTCGTTCTGAAACGGGGAAGCTTTACGCGGTTCCCCGACATTCGCGGTGTCCCCGCCGCGCCCGCGCGGGACATGCCAGCCGGCTGGTCAGTTCGAAGCGTATCCAGGAGAGGCGTTTGATGCCCACCACCCGGCGCGGTCGAGAAGCGATTTCGGACCCGACGACCGACTTCCCGTCGCGAACCTGGCGCACAAGGTCCACTAGGCGGCCCTGGGCGGTCAATGTCATTGCGCCCTCGCCCGCCGGCACCATCGGAACCACTGGATCGCGCCGCATCCTCGCTGCGCTCGCTAATGTCAGTTCCCATATCAGCGTGGAACGCCGCGGCCGTCGGCAAAGAGATCGACCATTCATGGCCTTCACTGGGCGTGGACGCGCAAAACCTGGACCCGCCCACGCATCAATCAACGGACTCGGCTTTTGGGTATAGTGGCCAAAATGGCGAAGATAAAGCGAATCCACAGTCACGCACGCGAGACTCATCGCCGAAGTTAACTATTGCAAATGCCCCGTGGCTGGCAATAATCAATGACTCATGCAGCGTGAGCCAGCTGCGACCACCGATCCGCCCACCTACTACCTCGCAAGAGGTGTCTGCGGTTTTTCACGGCGCGTTTTGACGCCATCCGCGTTGCAAAGCCTCGACAAGCGCGACTTGCCTAGCGGCCAAGCTTCTATCACGATCCGAAGGCTCCCGGCGGCCTGATTCCTCGGGGAGAAAGTAGATCAGCGCGCGTACTAGCTGAGGTTGGGCTCAAGCGAAGCGGATCCGGCATAGGCGCCACACTTATACAGATCTCGTCTGGATAAGGCCGCTTTCTAAGAGTTATGCGGCAGAAATTTGGGCCAAGGCCGACGTTCCCAATCCGACACGCCGCGCCGCAGAAGCCGCTGGCGGCTCTGCGAAATCGAGCGGGGGCACATGCCCGCCCGCGTGGCGCTTGGTCATCTTCTCGGCCGAAGAGGAGCTCCCACCTGGTTACAGACGACATGACCGCCGTGAGTCCTCTGGACATCCGGGCCAACTCGGGCCGGAAAGCAGTTCTTCGGAAACCGTGCACGCCGAGGTGAGGGGGCACGTCACCGCACGCGGCGGAACACAAAAAGATTCGTGCGCCCTGGAATTCGATTCCGTCGGGATCGACCAGCAGCCATCTCGAAGCCAGCAAGGTGGCTGGCGCGCAAACGGGCCGCGATAAGATGGGGGCTTGCGGGCGCTTCGGCGGCCTGCAGAGCACTCCCCCGAGGTTCCCAACATGTCAAGCGCTACATCGCGTGCCAAAGCCCCTTGAGCTCGAGACGGATCTCGCGCCGCTGGCGCCGCAGGCAGCCATCGAAACCTGACGATCTCCTGCCGAGGCCGACGGAAGGACTTGACGGCGGTCGGAGTTGTCGCGTCGATAAGATTGCGGCCGGCTTGCCGGAGTGGAAAGCCCCTCGACGCGACGACTGTAGTAGCAACTCAACGTGCTCTGATCGATACGCCGGGCTCTAAGCAAACGACGACTGTCGGCGAGCTACAGTTCTATTTTGCTGCGGAGATGACCGCGCGTCTCTCTGGTCTCATCACCGAAGAAAGATGTTAAGGGCTCCGACGTCCTTGAGCGGCTGCGTTCCTTTTTGCGCCAGCCCTGTCCGAAGCATTCAACCGCGCTCCAGCGATCGCCGTACGATCGTAGAGCATCCATTCCAGCGGTAGACGTGGTGGCTCCGTGTGAACCTGCTTGAATACACATTCAGCGCGAACGCGTCCGCGCGTTCCCTCTGGAGAAACTCGATCGCCTCGCGGGAAGCAGAGTTCCACGCACTGGCACTCGCGTGCGGTAATCGATCAACTGCCAGGTTCTTTTTTCAGACGAAGCCATCTACGCCTTGCAAGATGCATCTCGCAGCGACGAGCCACCCGTCGGTCGTTGCTCAAGAGTGCCGAATCACCCTCATCGCGCTGTATCAGCATTCGCCGCTTCTTGGCTTCGCACTCGTTCGACAAATATCCGCAATGCATTCGAGGTGTTTGGTCCGTTTCTTCGGATGGCTGGTGACATTCTGGAGCCCGGTGTCGATCGAGCGAAGCGCGAAAGACCAAACTCCTTTTGTCTTCGGAATGGTGGTATTCCCCGCTGACCTATCGGCCCATTTCAGACCTGCCACACTTCATTTTCATTGGTTTACCTGCTCCGGAGTCATCAAATCCGCTGTCGCTGCCGCTGGCTGGCCACGAGCTGGGGCACTCCGGTTTGGGCACACTACAAGCTTGCGCAGTCGTTTACCGCCAAAGTTGAGGACCAAGTAGTCAGGCGATTCAAGCCAGATTTGCCGATTATCAGGCTATTTGAACCGGCATAAAACCAGGGATCTCACCACAAATCTGTTCGCCGCGAGACCTGGCGCCTCGCGGCCGAATGGTGCCTGAGCCAAGCTGGAAGAGAGCTTTTGCGATTTCATTGGCGTTCGGATTTTCGGAGCTGAGCTATCTGCATGCGTTTGCCTATCTCTTGGCTCCGAGCTTCGGCACCAGAGCCATTGAATACCCAGGAATCGAGACGAGGGTTCAGGAACCTAGTCAAAGCGGCTAGCAAGTTTGGTGTTTCGCATTCCCCCATCGTTTCCGAATCTGTTTGACCGCGACGCACTTCCGACGTTATCGGATGCTGATACATTCCGTCTTGAGATAGCTGACGAGGCACTCGCGCAGCTCATCGACGAGCTGCTCGTGGAGGCCGACGGCCGCGTACAAATGCGGCGATCGGCATTTCCGCAGATGCGGAAAGCTGCAAAGTGCTCAAGAGAATTCGTCAGGTCGTTCCCGCGGAAGGGTGCAAAACGATCGCTGACATATTGAACGGCGCGTGGCTTGCGCTGGGAGGATCCCGATCTCTGGAAACAGTTTCCGGGCATCGCTGACAGAAAACTGAGCGTTCTTAAGGAGCTCGTTTTTGAAGAATCTCGAAATCTTCGAAATTGAGCAGATCTCAAGCGCAGCCATGATTCTGAAGAGCGACAGGCTCGCCGACCTCCTGGACGCAGGAAGGGATCCAGAGGCAGATGATCCGATTTGTGATCACGCCGACGCCAGAACTGGCGCATCTGCGTAGCAGTGGTTCTGCAGCGATCGATCTCCGGTTGGGAACGTGGTTCACAAATCTGAAACAGGCGAGAACGCCGCATGCGCCAGTTGGTCAGCCCACAGCTGGCTCTCAATTGACAAAGGTCAACTACGTCCCATTTGATCGGGAATACATACTGCATCCTCAGAACTTTGTGCTAGCCGTCACATTGGAGTGGCTACGCATCCGAGGAATCTTGCCGCCTATGTCGTCGGCAAGTCGAGCTGGGGACGATGTGGCCTTATCATCGCAACGGCGACTGGCGTTCACCCTGGCTTTAAGGGTTGTCTAACGCTGGAACTCAGCAACGTCGGCGAAATCCCCATTGCGGTTCAGCCTGGAATAACCATCTGTCAGCTCTTCGTGCACCAGGTCGATGCCGTAAGTCTCCGACGACGTAGATCGAAGTAAGTTCGCCGGACTACGTCGGCCGCTCTTCAAACGAATTGAACTCGACGACTATGCCCGCAAGCTCTCCACTGGATCAACCTTGGGGCCCTCGCCATTCAAACCTTGAGCTGCCGAATTTCCGACAACCCCACCGAAAGGGACGGTTCCAGCGGCCGGGCCGAATCAAGACCGCATCTCGGCGGCGAGCGCCGTGGCCCGCGACTTCGGGGTAGAGGGAAGCTGAAGGTCGCCGGGTACACCTGACGCGGCGTGTTGAACGACGCAACGGTCGCCCGCTAGGGCCGTGCTCGCCGGACTGGTCCAGCGATGTCGCAGACACAATCGCGATGAATTCCGCAAGGAGCTCGGGGTGATGCTGGGACAGATACCGCCTTATGTCTTTGTTGTTCAGCAACTTCTGACAGATACCCTGACGCAATCACCAGATGTAGAACATCGTCGCCGCACTCGCTTCCACCATCTTCAAGTCCTGCTGGACGGTCTCCATCTCGCGTTCCATGCGCGCCATTTGGTCCGGCGTGAGACCGCCGACCTTCTTCGGCTGTTCAGACTTGACCAGATCGGCCTGACGCGTCGCAGCGAGGAGCGCCTTGGCATAGCTCGCGGTGTAGTTGCCCGCGGTGCTCATCAGATCTGCGGCCTCAATTTGGCGCATCGGCTTCATCTTGCGCAGGACGTCAAACGTGGTCGGATTCAACGACTTGTCTTTCAACAGATCGACCACCTCTGGACAGATCCCACCGAGCATCATTCGACGCCGGCGAATCGCCTTGACGTCGAGATCGAGGGCCTTGGCCAGCTTGTCCTCCGACACGCCGCGTTCAATGGCACGCACGATCATGAAGTGCTCCTGAATCGTTGCCAGGCGATTGATCCGCTTGTTGTAGCGTGAACGCCTCGTCGTCCAGAGCGATCAAGCACCGCACTTCTGTCTCGCCGGCATCCGCCAGTACGGCATGACGGAATGTGCCCGTCGAGCAGCAGATAATGACGCGGTTGATCAGGTGAGCGCGCGACTACAAGCGGCTCGATGATGCCTACTTCAGCGACGGACCTCGCGATCTGCTTGTACTTGGCGGACTGCTTCAACTCTGGTGAGACCGCATTCAGCGGGAGCAGCTGCGACAGCGGCAGCGTCTCAATCCGTTCCTCGAACGCGATTCGACATTGCTCAGACAACGGTAACCTCAGCCGTTGAGACGCCTCGGCAATCGGCGTCGGAAGGGTGACGAGCCTCTCAGCTCGCAGAAGGGTCACGAAATGTTCGTCCGCAAACAGGCGGCGGAGTGCGTTGACGACAAACAGCAACCTGCCCTGAGCGATCGAAGCTTTCTTGACGAGAATCCGCTGGCGCTCGGTTTCCTTGCGGTACGCTCTGACGAGGGCATCGGCCGTGACCCGGCGTGTGCCCCTTGTGCTTGCGCCGCCGTTACCAGCCTCTCATGTGCTTACCCGGAAGACGCGCGCTGCTCGATGATGCGGCGGATTGCCAGACCTGTCGCCCGGGATTGACTTGCGCTCGTAAGGCTTCAGCCAGGGCCTGCTGCACCTCGCCGTCTTTCGCGCGGGCGATTTCCATCGCTACGGTTGGCGGAATCACTCCCTTTCGACAGCGGCGAGCAGCGTTGTTAGACTGTGCAATCACTCCCAAGTCTTGTTCGAACTTCTAGGGCCGCCCGCGTTTTTCCCGAAACGGCGCGTTTCAGCCGTGCTCGTGCCACCGCCGTTGGGAAACTCCGCGCTGATCTCGAGGCTGTGACCACTGTTGCCCGAGCTGCCGCCCGCGAGCAGGCTTTCGATGACCTCGTCAGCGATCTCAACGAGCCATTCCCCACGTCGATGCGTTAACTTCTGCGCACCGACAGTGTGCTGTTGGTGCTCCGCCGGTCGAGAGAGGAAGGCTCGGCCTAGCGCCGCCGAACCAGTCGACGCACGTGCTGCGGCGGCCAGCGCCGGCTGCCACGTGGCGCTACTTCGCGGTGCGGTGGCGCGGTTTCACATTCAGGCCAGGCGCCAGGCTCGATCAGCAACAGCGTGTCATCGAGCTGCTGCACGCTTGGGCATCCCCCGAGCTTGAAACCTGATCGCATCTTCGTCGTGCTGGCCGTAGGCTGCACTGAAAAGTCGCGGCTGGTCGCCTTGACAACTGGCTCGCGCCAGACGCTCTTTGCCTTCAGCCGTGCAGGTAAGCAGGTGCAGCGCGGTGTCTTCCCAGAACGCCGTCATCGCACCTGCGGCCGGTTTATCTGGCTTCCAATAAAGCTCGTTCAACTTGAAGAAGATGAATTGGGGACCACTTACCGATGACTAGCTCGTTCTCGTGTGCAAAACTCCGTTCGTCTCGCTACCAAACGCCAGAACCGCTGGTATTCAACGGAAACGCTTCTCGACTGTATTTCGTTTCAGCAGCTACGCCGCGACGGACACAGCAGCCACTTGCAGCGGCCTGCGGGCAGATCGCGGCATTACGTCCCTGTAACTGGAGTTCCTCCGCCTGCTTCTTCTGAAGCTGGTCAGATGTTGAGGCGCCCATCCTTCACATCTTCCACGATAGAACCCCATGCGAGGGCGACCCGGATGCTGTCCTTGTAAGGCGTCAGCGATCCGTGGTCGGGAGTAAATAAAGATGTGAGCCGATTAGCTCGGTATCGGGCTTGGGACCGTTGCTGCGGATATATTCCAGAACTGCATCTGAGGCGAGTCGGGGGCTCTTCCCGAGAAAAGAACTGCTCTGGCGAGAGAAACTACGGAGGCGCAGGGCGCTGTCGTCCGGCACGTCGGTATGCGGCGTGAAAAATATGGACACCACCAAAGAGCGCGTACTCCAGCCGACATCTTCTGAGCACCTCCGCCATACTTCCGCCCGCGCACTTCGTTCTTGTCTGTCAATCGAAGCGTCTTCCGGTCTCTCCATCTCCCGCCGCAGGTTCGCCCCTGGTGTCGAACCAGTAGCCGCGTGGCGTCCAGCGCCTTGTCGCCGGAAGCTGTTATGGCAGTGCAGCCTGGTCGGCGGTGGCGATTCAGCGCGTCCGAATAGGTTGGATGTAAAGCACGTCTGGCCGGGGCTGGAGACAGCTTGCGAGCCACGCGCGCCCGGTCGAGCCCGCGGATGCCCACCGTTCGGTGGTCGACGGAGGACGGTGATCCCGCTACCGAGAACACATCGTGCGCGCCACGCGGCGGGCGGCGCTGCACCGCAGCCGGAAGCGCGGTTCCTGGCTTCTCAAGGTCCGTCGTTCCGCTCTGGCATCCCTGTCAATGTCCGGTCCTGACCACCGGGTCCCAACCCGGCCCGCAGATAGTGGATCAGCCTCGTTTCCTGTGCGCACCCGCTCCGTCGTAGCGGGGCACGCGCCCGGCAGGATCATCAGGTCCTTGTTGTCGTCCTGCCACAGCCGGTAGATACACCTTCGCCATCAGCTTTCCAGCACGCCGCGTGTGCGTGCTGGAAAGCCGCCGACATCGTCCACTCTTCGTAGAGCCGAGCCGAACACCTCTGGGTGGATCGGGTATAGCTCTGCACCAGTCCGGTCAAAGTAACGACCCTCTTGGGTTTCCTGCGGCAGACTTCGCTCCCTCCGACCACGTAGGCATCCGCGAACGCCCGGACACACACGGTCACGCGCCTTCGGCATCGCTGAATGCGCTTCGAACAACCGCCGCCGGACGATCTCGAAAGGCCTCCCTCGGGTAGCCACCGCGTCTTCCACAGGCGCCTGCACCCGGCCGAAGATCGCCCGAGCGCCCGCAGTGCAGCCACACACCGCGTCGGCCACCTGCTTCGACGCAACGGCTGTTCGATTCCTGGCAGCGAAGCCCAGCACCACCGCGTTCGGGACGAGTTTGGCATGCCTCCGTCAGCGCCTGGACGAACGACAAGATTGCTGTCGTAAGTGCCCCCCGCTGCGAGCCGTTGGCCATCCGGCAAACTGGCGGATCCACGCGACCAGTTCGCCCGTCCATCAGCGCTGCCACGCACGGCGCGTAAGCGGCTCAGCAGCGTGCAGAGAACCTCCTTGCCCGGTGAGGTCCCTGTCGGCGTCGGCCCCTTGCACCAGCGCAAAGCCATCCGCTTTGCCGAGCTGCCACGCCAGCTACGCTCCACAGCGTGCCTGACACGCCTGCTTGCCGTGCGTCCACGGCTGCCCGGGCGCATGTGCGGTGCCGTCCAGCACCGCCACGCTGCGCCTCGCGGTACATCCATCGACCCCTGGCGCCGATCGATGATCGGCGCCGAGACGCCCGACAGGTCCTTGAGCGCGCACTTGGCGGGTGGCCAGGTGATAGACCGCCAGCAACGTGTGCGTTTTGCCGCCGCCAAACGCAGTTTGCAGCTGGATCACCGGCCTCGCCGCCTCTGCCTTATTGAGCCGCTGCGCCACCTGAATGAGCAGCAGGCCCATCCCCTCGGTGATGAAGGCGTGCCGGAAGAACGCGGCATGTTCTGATACTCCTTTTGTCGCCTTTCCGTTTCGGTGAACCGCCGCCATGTCGGCTGGTAATTCGGATTGCTGGAACGCGTGCCTTCGAGAACATCCCGATGCGGACAGCGGACTTTCGCCAAAGGTTTCAGGCCTGGCAGTCATCCCTTCGAAACCGGGAAATTTGGGCTCGGGCGTTGCTGCCTCACCCGAAGCCGATTCGATAGCCGTCCAGCTGGTTGCGAGCTCGTTGTAGGCATCGCGCGTTCTGCCCAACCTTGGCGCTCGCACAAGGTGTAGAGGCGGATAGGCCAGCTGACGCGCAGCTGCTTCAGCCTTGCCTTTGACGGCGGAGAAGAGACGGCCCGCACTGCTCACCCCTCGTGCCTTAGCGCCCGAATCAGGTGGTGCAATGGCCCCACACGGGCTGACGGTAACGTCACGCTGTGGATCCCAGTCGGCAGGGGGCACTGGACCACTCTGCGCAGGCGCATCTTGCCGCCGCCCGATTCGACCACTCCCGCGCTGCGAACGCCGTCCACGCTCGTGCCCTTAGCGCGCGAAAGGGTGTCGGCGTCCCCGAAGCGGCCCTCGCCCAGCCGTGTTGCTGAAACCAGTGCAGGCAGAACTGCGTATCGATCGAAGTCGTCCTCGGCGAGGAAGCGGTAGCAATACGTAACTGAACGAAGTACTACC
>ERZ1370068.7015-contig-5959_pt1 | contig 71692 bp, 99 predicted proteins | sample MGYA00561227_ERZ1370068 | MGnify/ENA primary metagenome ERZ1370068 (study PRJEB38410, sample SAMEA6850437) | metagenome | study: Metagenomic assessment of the ecological functions of the soil: analysis of the soil microbiota associated with the... | reverse complement strand
AGTTACGTATTGCTGTGACCGTCTGCTACGAGCCGACCTGTGTGCCAGATCATCGGCAGCCCGTTCCGGTTCTCGACGCGACTATGGTCAATGCTGCGCAGGAACCTGGAGTCGATGCTCTCCAGCTACGGAGCCGTTCCCCATTGCGGTACTCCTTCATCCGCGACGCGGAGTACAGCAAGGCACTCGACGCGATCGTCATGGCCGGAAGCAGTATTGAGAACGCGATCTATGTCTATGACCCGAAGACATGCATCGAGTTAATGCAGTTTCTGACCTTTGAGCCGACGCGTCTCGTCCGTTGCGCCGGATGGCCTGACAGCAGCGGTAGGGACATGACGGCTTTATCTCAATCATCATTCACGCAGGTCGGATCGATCACGGCGCCTTTCTCGTGACACTCAACGTCTGACGGATGCCCGGCGACGTCGCGTTCACCGCCGATGGCAGCACGCCACTCCCCGCGTGAACGACGCAATGGAAGCGATTCACACGGTGACACAGACCAACACGGAGCAGCCTACGACAGCGTGCCAGTCCCGGCCGGCGCGGGTCGCGCTGCATCCATCGGGTGACTTTCACACCACGAGCGGCGGCGATCGCCCCAGGACCTCTGCTGGCGTGGTGGACATCACGTCCGGCGCGGCGTCTTTTCCTCTATGACTCGCCGCGCGCAGGCGAATTCGACCCGTGCTTCAACCTGTGGATCAACGAACCGGGAGACATGATCTATACCGTGTGCGGAAACGTCTTCCACGCAAAGCACAGACCCGGCGCAAGACCTCGTATCTGTGGGGTACCCCGGCGTTGCCGCCGCCGGGCAATTCTGAATGGATAATTCGCTCGCTGAGCCAGCGTGAAGCGACCAAGGAGATCGCGGTGGTCGAGAGCGAGCGTATTAGCTGTCAATTCGTCCGGGGCAGCAACCCGTGCTTCACGCATCTCGCGTTGTACGACAGCGATACCCTGAATCGTCGGGCCGTGTACTCCATCCCGCCCGCCACTGCTGACGACGGTATCGCCTACCCGCAATACGGTACTTTTCAGAGCTCCACGCAACGCTGACGGCATCGAAGAAATACACCTCATCGGCGCACGCAGCGGGCATCCAACCTGGATCATGAATTGATCGTGAGATGAGATCCAGGCATCAGAGGGGACGGTCACTTTAAAGGGGACGCTCGGTGAAACGCGCCCAGCGCCGGCAGGCGGCCACGGCGACGCGTCAGGCGGCGATGCGCCGCACCTTCGGCCTGCTCTAATTGGCGCGCCTGCCAGAGGTCGTGGATTCGCCTGCATCTGAACCCACATTTCCGCGCTCGTGCCGAGGGCGGCCTCCAAGCGCAGAGCCATCTCGGCGCTGATCCCGGCCCGACCGTTCAGCAGTGCCGAAAGGGCCTGGCGGGAAACTCCCAGGCGGCTCGCAACCTCGCCGAGCGGCAGGTTCTTAGGCAGGAATTCCCGTAAGACCTCACCCGGGTGTGCGGGTTGTGCATTTGCGCCATGGCGAGACCTCAGCGTGTAAAGCGACGCTTTACAATTAGTAACACTTGTCGTTAATAACGCATCGCGTTACTATCGGTCATGATCCGATCGTTTCGATGCACGCGACACGGAGGCCCTGGCTCGCGGTGACCACGTCAGACGATTCGACAGCATTGCCCGCGTGGCGCGCGTCGCAAGCTGCGACAACTGGAGATCGCCGGTCGCCTGACGATCTGCGCGTCCCGCCCGGGAATCGACTGGAGTGCGCCCTTAAAGGCAGCCGGCAGGGTCGAGTACTCCATCCGTATCAACGACCAGTGGCGCATCTGCTTCGATGGACGGCCTCGGCTGCGGAAGATGTTGAAATTGTTGACTACCATTGAGTGGCATTCATGAAGAACAAGCTTGATCCCGTGACGCCCGGCGAGCTCTCTCGGAGGAGTTCCTGAAGCCCATGGCCATCACCCAGTACCGGCTGGCCAAGGAGATCGCCGTGCCGGCCCAGCGTATTGGCGATATTGTGGCGGGCAAGCGGACGATCACAGCGGATACGGACCTGCGGCTCTGCCGGTTTTTCGGTTTGTCGAATGGCTACTGGCTTCGCGCGCAGGCGGCCCACGACACGGAAGTGGCCGAGCGCGAGATCGGGCCGCAACTCGGCAACATCCGGCCGTGGACGCTGGCAGTTCGCGAGCCCTCCCGGAAATACCGCGTGCGCGTAGCGGCCAAGAAATAGGTGCAGGCGATGGATACCGACCTCGATGGCATGCCCCGCGATCAGCTGATCGCGGAGGTCAAGAAGCTCCGCGCCGGCATCCGCGAGCACCGCGATACGACCGGCCACAACCTCTGCTGGCATCATCCCGGAACTCTGGGGCCTGCTGCCCGGAGAAGACGGACCCCGTGCCTTCGGTGACCGACCTGGCCGAAATTCCTGGCGGGCTGCATCCGGTACCGGCAGTCGCTCGACAAGCAGCTGCCGGACGCGCCGCGGACGGACGAACCCCTTCGACGACCCACGCTACGGGGGATGACATGAGCGGCAACCTGATCTTCTACCCGGTCCTCGTGATGGTGCTGCTGACGCTCCTGGTCTACGTGCGCCTGATCAAGGTGAAGGTCCGCGAGTTGAAAGCGGGCAAGGTCGACCCGCGCGCCGCGGGCTGCACGAGGACGCCTGGCCGGAGAGCGTGCTCCAGATCAACAACAACATCCGCAACCAGTTCGAGCTGCCGGTGCTGTTCTATGTCGTCTGTTTTGTGCTGTGGGGACTGGAGGCGGTAGGGACGCTGGCGCTCGTCGCGGCGTGGCTGTTCGTCGTCAGCCGCATTGCGCACACGTGGGTGCATCTCACGTCGAACTACATCCCGAACCGGCGGCGGCTGTTCACCGTCGGGCTGGTGGATCCTGCTGTCATGGTGGTGCTGGCGGCGTGGCAGCTCATCGGCCGCGCGGTCGATCTGAGAGGGGACGCCCCTTCATTTCGACTGAAATGGGGACTGTCCCCTTCAATTGGCGCTGCCCAGCTCGAACAGCACGTCCACGCACGAGCGGACCATGTCGTCCATGCCGTGCAGCTTCGGATTCGTGGACTTGATCAGGCAGTACTCGTCCGGCGCATGCGCGCGCTCGCCGACGCCGAGGCCGAAGTGGCCGGCGGCGAGCTTCAGCGGCGGGCCGGTGAACACCGAGCCCGGCCAGGAGCCGCCGGAGCGCGGGCTCATGAGCGGGTCGATGCCGTAGCTCTGGTACACGCGGCGCAGCGACTGGATCATCTTCGAATCCGCGGACGTCGACGACGTGTAGTTGAACCCGCCGTTCTTGACGATCTCGATGTCCTGGTAGCCGTGCTTGTCGAGGTGGGCCCGCAGTTTCGCCATCACCTCTTCGGGCGTCATGTCCGGCACGAGCCGCATGTCGAGCTTCGCCGTCATCTTGGTCGGCAGGATGGTCTTGCCGCCGGGACCGCCGTAGCCGCCGACGAGGCCCTCGATCGTCAGCGTCGGGCGCGAGATGTAGTCCTCGATCGACTGGCGCCAGTTCGCGTCGCGCGCCCAGACCTTGACGCCGATCGCCTCCTTCATTGCCTGCTCGCTGAGCCGCGCGGCGAGCGTGTCGATCATCGCTTTCTGCTCGGCGCTGACGGGCAGCACGTGCTCGAAGAAGCCCTCGACGGCGGGCTCGCCGGTCGGCGTCACGAGCGTGTTGAGCGCCTGCACGAGTCGCCAGGCGGGCTGGTCGAGGCGCGCGGCCTGGCTCGAGTGGATGTCGCGCTGCGGGCCGCGGCCCCATTTTTCGCCGGTCGCGACGAGGTCGACTTCGACGTCGCCCTTGGAGCCGAGGCGTGATGAGGACGCTGCCGTCGAGCTCCTGCTCGTGGCTCGGCATGAAGATGCCGATGCTCTTCTCGAGCGCCGCGCGCACGCGGGGCGTCATCACGGCTTCCTGGAAGTTCGGCGAGCCGACCTCCTCCTCGCCTTCCGCGATGAGGACGAGGTTGACCGGGAGCTTGCGGCCGGCGCCGCGGATCGCGTGCATGCGCGGCGAGGAACGCGGCCTGCGGGCCCTTCTGGTTGGTGGCGCCGCGGCCGATCAGGATCGTGCCGAGGCCGGGCTGCTCGACGAGCTTCCCGTCCCAGGGCGGCGAGCTCCACTCCGGTGTCGACGGCCTGCTTGACGTCGTACATGAAGTAGAGCGCGAGCGGTCTCCTTCGCGCCGGCATCGAGCGTCGCGAACACGGCCGGGTGGCCTTTCGTGGGGATGATCTCGGCTTTCTGGAAGCCCGCGTCGAGGGCGAGCTTCTTCATGAGCTCGGCGCCTTCCGTCATGCCGACGTTCTCGGCCGCGATCGAGGGCTGGTGGATCCACTCCTGGAGCCGCGCGATGGTTTCGTCGTGGCGTCTGGTGATCTCGTCGTAGACGGCGCCGAGCTTGCCCTTGGCGAAGGCGGGCGCGCCTGGGTCGCGGCCCAGAGCGCGGCGCTGCTCGCGGCGGTGTGGGTGACGAAGTCGCGGCGGGTGTACTTGCTCATCGCGGTTTCCTCGAAGGGCTCGAAGGGGACAGCCCCTTCAACTTGATAAAAATGAAGGGGACTGTCCCCTTCTGTTCCTTACTTAGCGCCTGCACGATGGCTTCGATGTCGCTTTCATCGTTGTACGGCGCAATGGAAACGCGGATGCGGCCGCCTCGCACGCTGCACACGATCCGGCGGCTCTCAAGCTCTCGCCTCGCATCCTCCGCAGATCGATCCGGATGCGACAAGGCGACGATGTGCGCGCATCCGTCCGCGTCGGATGGCGACCTGAAAGGCATCCACCCTCGCCTGCCCGCTTCCTCCACCAGGAGGCGCGCGAGCCCCATCGCATGCGACTCGATGCGCTCGCCGCCGACTGCCGCCAATTCCTCCACCGCGGCCATCAGGCCGGCGACGGACGCGTAAGACATCGTCGATCGTGTGTAGCGCCGCGCGTCGTTCGCCATCGCGAGCGACGTGGCGTCGAATTCGAAGGGATCCAGCGCACCCATCCATCCGGTCAAGGGCGGCACCTGCTCGAGGAGCCTGGGAGACATCGCGGCCAGGGCGACGCCGCCGTGTCCGCCCAGCCACTTGTAGCCGCTGCACACGACGGCATCTGCATCCCAGCCGCTCACGTTGACGCGCCTCGCGCCCAGTTCCTGGGTCACGTCGACGATGAGATGACCGCCCGCCGCGGATACGACCTTGCCAAGCAGGCCGATGTCCACCGCCGTCCCGGTCGCAAACTGCACGCTGCTGACGGCGACGACCGAAGTGCTCCCGTCGATCGCGCCGATCAGCGCGTCGGTCAGGCTCTCCGACGGGCGATCCTCGACGAAACGGACGCGCGCGCGGCCCAGGCTCTGCTCGCGCAGCCACGGTCGCGTGACCGCGAAAGTCCGTCTTCACGGCGACGACGGTGCCGTCCTGTGGGATGCCGATCAGCATGCGGAAGCTGGGCGAGGATCTCGCTGGCGCAGCCGACGACGGCCATCCGCGCGACAGGGCAGGAAAGAGCCTCGACGCCGCCGCTCGCATCGATTCGAGGAATCGCGCCTCGTCCTCGTCGGACATGCGGGCGTTGCCGTGACGCGCAGTGTCGTCGATGAACCGGTGCATGGCCTGCACCGCGGGCTCGCCGATCAGGCCAATCGACGCCTGGTTCAGGTAGCGGTGCGTTTCCAGCGTGGGGAACTGCCGGCGGTCAACCAGGGACGAAATCATGGATCGTTATCCACTTTGCCAGAACTTGACCTGCTCGCTGAAGAAGTGAGGCAATAGCTGAGCGTACGCCAAGGAGAACGGACATGACGAAGCGATTCGCGAATATCCTCGAGACCATCGGCAACACGCCGATGGTCAGGATCAACCGGTTGGCGCCGAAGGGGTCAATCTCTACGTCAAGATCGAGGCCTTCAATCCGCTGGGGTCGGTCAAGGACCGGCTGGCCCTCGCGGTGATCGAGGCGGCCGAGAAGTCCGGCGAACTGAAGCCGGGGCAGACGGTCATCGAAGCCACGAGCGGCAATACCGGCATCGGCCTCGCCATGGTTTGCGCAGCCAAGGGCTACCCGCTGCGTGCTCACCATGGCCGAGCCATTCAGCGTCGAGCGGCGCGAAGCTGATGCGCTTCCTCGGCGCGAAGGTGGTCATCACCCCGGCGGCGGAACGCGCGGTCGGCATGCTGAAGAAGACTCAGGAGCTGGTCGACACGCACGGCTGGTTCTTGACGCGCCAGTTCGAGAACGAGGCCAATCCCGATTTCCACTCGCGCACCACCGCGCGCGAGATCATCTCGGCCTTCGACGGCGAGCGGCTCGACTACTGGGTCACCGGCTACGGCACCGGCGGCACGCTCAAGGGCGTCGCGCGCGTGCTGCGCAAGGAGCGGCCGGAGACCAAGATCGTCGTGTGCGAGCCCGAGCGACGCGCCAGCTGCTCGGCAGCGGCATCGACCAGGCCCGCAATCCCGACGGCACGCCGTCTGCGCCGCATCCCTCCTTCAAGCCGCACCCGATGCAAGGCTGGACGCCCGACTTCATCCCCAAGCTGACCGGCGACGCGGTCGCCATGAAGCTGGTCGACCGGCTCTTCCAGATTCCCGACGCCGACGCGATTGCGCTGCAGCCGCGAGCTCGGCCGCGAAGGAGGGCATCTTCGTCGGCATCACGTCGGGCGGGACCTTCGCCGGCGCGCTCAAGATCGCGGCCGAAGCCGAAAAAGGCGCGAACATCGTCGCGATGCTGCCGGATACGGCCGAGCGCTATCTCAGCACGCCGCTTTTCGCCGATATCCCGGCCGACATGAATGAGGAAGAACTCACAATCTCGCGTTCGACGCCGGGCGCCCAGCTGGCGGTAGCCTGAGCCCGGCGCCGGACGCCGGCGGCGGAAGACGGTCTGCGTATCGCCCCTAGGCGCGGCGCGCGACTTCGGTCGCGGTTTTCCGTGACGCCCCGTTGTACAAGCACTATGGTGAATAGGCTTCCCATACGCCGGGCGGCAGGGCTTCTTGCCGTCCTCGCCTCGATGCTTTGCGCCGCGTGCGCGACGACGCGAGGCGCTCCCGATGAAGGGGAGCCGGTCTTCATCGGGGAAGAACCGGCCGCCCAGGAACCGGCCGCCAGGATGTGCCCGAAGTCTCGACGGAGGAAGAAGGCGAGGTTCCGCTTGTCGTCGCCGAGTCGGAGCATCCTGTGGAGGTTCCCCCGGTCGACGAGATTGGCGATGTGATCGTTGCGGCCCCGCGCCGCGACCGTCACGAGGTGATCCACGATCTCGTGTCGGAGGCGATCGCCCTGCTTCAGGATGTCGAGCTCCAGTATGTGTTTACGGGCAAGGGGAAGCGAGAAATGCTTCGCGGACGTCCCGTCGCATTCGCCTTGTGGAGCGACAGAAGCAGGAATGGTCCGTCGCGCACATCGAGATCCGCCGGCCTCCGATCAAGTGGAAGCCCGGCGGCAAGCCCATTCCCTTCACCGTGCGCACGGCCGGGATCAAGGCGCAGCACGTGACGGGCACCGGTGCCGAGCGGCTGATGTTCGCCTTCTCCAGGGACGGGGAGCCACTGAAGGTCTACGGCAGGAAGTTCCCGGTGTTCGACAGCTGCGCTGCTCAAGAAGAAGCAGTGGCGGGCCGTCGCGAAGACCGCGAAGCCGATCATCTATCTGCCATTCACCGAGGACACCTTCGATCCGCTTTTCGTCAGCGGCGGCAAGGAATACCTGCTAACCACCGCGCGCAAGGCGATCGAGGAATTGCGCCTCGCAAAAGCGCCTTCTGCGGCATTTCCGGGAGAGCTTCTCGCCGACGTCGTGCCAGCCGAAGTCATCTCCACCCTTGCGGTGATCGAACAGACGGATGACGGCGACTTCGTCAAGAAGAAGCAGGACGCATTCAATGACGTGCTGAGCCAGTACGGCCTGAAACGCGAGGAGGCCTATCGCTACAGCGTCTCGAGGGCATCCGCCCTCGGCCCCATGCAGTTCACGAACAGGAGAGGCAACGGCACCTATGCGCTCGTGGTCAGGAAATGCCGCGCGGCAAAACTCGACCCGAATTTCGAGCGCGGCGCGACGAATCTCCTGAATGCCATGAAAGCGGCGATCTGCCTCTTCGACATCGAGTTGTCCCAGATGCGGCCGGAGATCCGCCGCGCCTATCGCGACAACCCGGAGGTGCTCGGCATCTTTCCGGTCGCCGCCTACAACGGCGGGCCGAGGAATGTCGCAAAGCTCTACAGCACCATGAAGAAGATGGGCGTGAGACTCGAGGACCTGCGACCGCCGGGCGAGCAGCCCAGGGAAAGCAGGTGACCTGCCCGTGTCTCTGGAAAGAGGTCGAGACGGGCGTCCGCCCCGTGGCGATCCCGCGATACAACAACGAAAATCGCTGGTACATCGAGAAGTACCAGAGACATCCTGAACAGCGAGTTCTCGTAAGGGGAGCGCCCCTGCAAATTGATAAAAATGAAGGGGACTGTCCCTTCAGTGAATGCGGCGGATCTCGGTGAGTAAGGCGTCGGGCGACAGCGGCCGGCCGAGGAGCTCATCCATCAACTGTCTTCGCGCCCTTCTCGGAGCCGAAGCGCAGCAGCTTCTCGCTCGACCACGCGTACCACTTCGGATTCCCGCATCGAACGAGCCGATCGCGTCTGAAGTCGCCTTCCGCATCTCCGCCGTGAGCACCGCGCCGAGGCCGTAATTCACCATGTAGCCCGGCCGGCTGACGAGCTGCACGCGCACGGCCCACCAGGACATCTCCGGGTGCGGCTTGATGTGCAGGTACTCGCGCGTGATGTCGGTCCAGAGCTGGTTCGGGTCGGTCTCGGGCGCGCGCAGCATGCGGATCTCGAACAGCGACCAGGCGATGTCCAGCATCACGCTGCCGTGCAGGCCCTTGAGCGACATGCCGACCGGCAGCGAGGTGCCGAGGTATTTCTGCTGCCAGGCCGGCTCGTAGACGCTCCACGACGGCACGTCGGCGAACGCCTCCGTGAAGAGCGTGTCGGGCCAGTCGGTGAACGCGGGGCGGTTCCGGATCGCGCTGATGTGCACGGCGTGGCCGTTCTCGTGCACGAGCTCGTTCAGCGAGCCGAGGCCGCCGTTCTCGTAGCGGCCGACGACGCGCGCGATGGTCTTCGTCCACTCGCCGTTGACGTAGCGCCCGCGTTGCAGGAAATCCGTGTACGCGAGCGGGGATTTGTTCGGGCGGTCCTTGATGTCGTAGACGACGCCGAGCGCCTCGAGGTCGACGCCGAGGTCTCTGTAGAACTTGTGGTCGAACGTCAGGATGTCGCCGCCGGGAAAGCGCGACTGCAGCCGGCGGCCGGCCTCGCCCATCGCGTAGCGGTAATCCCAGGGCTCGACCATCTCGGGGCCGGTCGCGTCGCGCCAGGCCTCGAGGATCTGCACCAGCCATTTCTCGACGTCGGGGACCGTCACGCCGATCGCGCGTGCGGCGGCTTCGACGCCGGAGCCGTTCGTGGCCTCGGCGTCCGCGGCGAGCTTGATGAGGCGTCGGTACGGGCTGTCGGGCTCGTTGTTGCCGTTGAGCGCGGCCCAGAGCGGGAGGAAGGCGTCGTTCACCGCCTTGCGGCGCGCGGGTTCCTCGATGTCGGACAGGAGCCCGAGCGCGCCGCCGCGATCGACGGTGCCGTTCTCGAACTTGAGCGTGTTGCCGATCTCGCGGTAGCAGGCAGCGAGCGCGGCGGAGAGGCCGTCGTAGTCGAGCGAGCGGTCGTCCCGGTCCTTGCAGGCGGGGCCTTCGGGCTTGTTCGCGACCGCCGGGCTCGGGTCGCCCCAGTCGGCGAGCGTCACGCGGATCGCGGCGAGGGCCGCTTTGTCGGCGGCGTTCAGTTTCTCGACATCGAGCGCGGCAAGGCTCTTCGTGAGCGCCGCGTAGCGTTCCTTCTGAATCGCATCCCAGGCGGCGCGGTTGCGGTGCTTGTACTCGGGCCAGAGGCCCGAGTCGATCGCGCCGACGGCGCCGCCGGCATCGAGGAATTCGAGAAAGATCGTTTCGGAGGCTGCGAGCGGGCTTGGGTCAGCGCGCCTGGGCGGCGCCGGCAAGCAGGAGGCAGGCGAGCGCGAGGGTTCTCATGCCGCCGTAGTGTAATGAAGGGGACAGTCCCCTTCATTTTACGCACTTCAAAAAGGGGACGGTCACCCTTTAAGCAGGTGACCGTCCCCTCGTCAGCGGTGTCAGCTGCTTGCTGAGGGCGGCTTCCTCGGCCGCGCGGGCGTTCTTGTCCGCCTTCATGCGCTTCACGTCGATCGGCTGGATCTGCATGATCCGGCAGCGATCGTTACGCACGAGCACGGAGTCGAACGTCGTGATCGAGCTCGTGGTCGAGGTCACGCCGATCGTCTGCGCAAACGGCAGCTCGGGGCAGGTGTTGTCGACCGTGAGCATGTAGGCGTCGCTGATGGTCGTGTACAGCACGAGCTGCGTGCGGCTGATCTGCTGCCAGGAGTCGTGCTGCAGGGCAGTAAAGCTCTTGACCGGCTCGCCGAGGTACGGCTCGTATTTCGCGTAGAGCTTTTCGCCCTTGGTTGGCTCCGCCGCATAACCCGTCGTGACCGAGGCGCCCGCGAGGGCGGCCGAGAGGAGTGATTGCAGTCAGGGTTTTCATGGCCAGTCCTTCAGAGGGAGTGCTGAAAAATGAAGGGGATCGTCCCCTTCGTTTCCCTCTGAGGATTGACGCGGAAAGCGGCGTTAGTTTCCGGCGTCCTGAATGTCGGCGAAGGTCTGCAAAACGATGGGCGCGTCGGGGCTGCGGAAACTGATGCCCCGATAGAACTCGGAGAGCTTCGGCAGGAAAGAGTTCCAGCGTGCACTCGGGCGCGACCTCCGTCATGATCAGGTAGGTGTGGTCGTTGCGGCTGAAGACGACCAGCCCGCGGAATGAGTCCCGGCGCACCGGCAGGCCCGTCTCCGGGTCGTTCCGAACAGCGCCGAGCCGTGCGGCAATTGCATGACGCCGATCCAGGCCGGCCGGCCCTCGAACGTCGCCGCGCCCTCCTGCACGATCGACGGCACCCGGGAGCTGGCGCTCGAAGAAGAGCGGAAAGGTCGCGTCGTGCAGCCAGTTGCGCAGGATCGCGAGATCCGTCTCGGCATCGTTGCGCTGCACGCCGGCGAGCAACGTCGAAGTTCGGCGTGCAGATAACGCCAGTAGAGCCCGCCTGCCTCGTCCACGAAGGTGACGGCGCCGGCGGAGTGGTCGAAGCTGTCGATGACGCCAGGGTTCGGTCCCAGCGGCGACCGAACCGTAGACAACCTGTCGGGAGCCGTATAAAGCTCCCGCCTCGAAACTCGCCCGTGCTCGAGCGCCAAGGCGGGCAGGACGCCGAGCGCAAGCGCCAGCGCAAGAGCGGCCGTGGCAGCCGCTCTTCGCCGAGTTCGCCGGGCCATGTGATTTCCTGGCCATCCTGTGGCGAGTCTTAACTGCCCGATTCCGTGACACTCAGAAAGGCGTCACATAATTCTGCTGTCCGCAGGCTTTCCTTCCCAGTTCATGGACTTGCACCGACAACCAGACGTGACGCCCGTCTCGCAGTTCGAGGTTCGGTGCGCCCAAGATCGCCCCGCATGCATCTCCAACGCCGCACTCGTTTCCTACGTCGCGATGCTGATTGCGACGATCTACTACCTCTTCGGGAAGGCTGAGGCTGCCGAGCCGCCGCCGTCGGCCGGGCCGGAAATCACAATCGCCGACCACGGCTTGCACGAGTAGCGCCCCGCCTGCGACAGTCGCACCCAGCCGCTCGGCCTGGGGGAATGCCATGTCGTTCAAGCGTGTGCTGTTGCTCGCGTTCTGCTCTCCTTCCGACCCTCGCCGCGGAGCGCCCGAGCCGGTCACGGTCATCAACGGCGTAACGATCATTCATCCCTCGCGCGAAGGGGCCGCGGCTGTCGAGGAAGGCGCCACCATCGTGATCGCGGGCGACAAGATCCAGCGTCGCGGGCGCCGGCATCACGCTGGAGCTGCCGCAGGGCGCGAAGATCATCGACGGGCGCGGCAAGTGGGTGATCCCCGGTCTCGTCGACACGTCACGTTCACTTTCTTCCAGTCCGGCAATCTCTACACGCGGCCGGACGCGGCGGACTTCAACGCCGTCGTGCCGTACGCGAAGGAAGTCGAGCGCAACAAGGCGCGCGCTCGATGCGACGTTCAAGGTGTGGCTCGCGAGCGGCGTCACGGGCAGTCAGCCGACGTCGGCGGGCCTGTTCTGAATCTCTCGACGCGCGCGATCGCGCGCTCGCCTCCCCGGCTGCGCCGCGCATGGTGGTCGCGGGGCCGCTCATCTCCATGGTCGCGGACCCGCCGCTCGACCTCGGCGATCCGCCGATCATCAAGATCGAGACGCCGGAGGCCGCCCGCGCGCTGGTCGCACGCGAGCTCGCGCGCAATCCGGACTACATCAAGGTCTGGTTCATCTACCGCGAAGGGCGACGACGTCGCCGCGCACGAGGCGATCGAAGGCCGCGGGCGATGCCGCGCATGCGGCGGGCAAGAAGCTCGCCGTTCACGCGACGGAGCTCGGTCGTTGCGAAGGCGGCGTTGCGCGCAGGCGCGCGATTACCTCGGTGCACTCGGTGTTCGACGAGCCGGTGGACGAGGAATTCATCGCGCTCGCGAAGAAGAATCACGCGCTCTACTGCCCGACGCTGTTTGTCATGGAGAGCTACGAGCTCGCGCTGTCGAACCAGTGGCGGGCGACGCCGGAGGAGTTGAAGCGCGCCGATCCCGAGATCCTCGCGGCGATGGATGACCTCAACGAGATCCCGGCCGACAAGCGGCCGCCGTACGTCGCAAAGCTCATGGCGGATCCCAAGCCGCCGGAGCCGCCGACGATCGGCATGCAGAACCTCGAGAGATGTCAGGATGCCGGCGTCACGATCGTCATGGGCACGGACGCCGGCAATATCGGCACGCTCCACGGGCCGTCGATCTCATCGCGAGATGAAGATGATGGTGGAGTCGGGCCTGACGCCGCTCCAGGTGCTGCGAAGCGCGACTTTCGAATGGCGCGAAGACCATGGGGCTCGAGGGCAAGACCGGCGAAGTCCAGGCCGGGATGCTCGCGGATCTCGTGATCCTCGACGCCGATCCGCTCGCGGACATCGGCAACCTCGCGAAGGTGTACCGCACGATCAAGGACGGCGTCGTGTTACGACCCGAATAAGTTACTTGAGGAGATTTCTCGCCCGGCCGTGCCGTAAAGCTCATCTCTGACGTCAGTCACGCCACAATGAACATATTACGAGTGCGCGCTTTCGGTCATTGCTGACGGCTCTGCTGCTGTCCTGAGCAGTGGCGGTGGGGGCAGTAGCGGCAGCGGCGGCGGCGGTGACGAGTCCGTAGAAGCTTCCGCCGACCGTCACCCTGAGCGCGAGCCCCGGCACCGTTCCCATCGGCGGCACTGACTTGACGCTCAGCTGGAGGTCTTCGCCCGGCGCGACGAGCCGCGAAGGATTCGGCGGCTGGAGCGGCAGCCTGAGACATCCGGCTCGACGACCTCAGCCCGAAATCTTTATGTCGACGGAGTTCGGCGTGCGCCGCCGTAATGTCGCCGGAACCGGCGCGCGCACGACGTTCATCAACGTCCGACGCCCGAGCTCACGCTGACGGCGACGCCGGAGCTGGTCCGGCGCTCGGCCAGGCCACTCGTGGATTCGCTGGCGCGCGAAAGACATGCAGTATTGCCAGGGCAGCTGGGGCTTTCGACCCACCTGGCCCATGGAGGGCAGCGACCGGATCGTAGTGGAATCCGATACCGAGGCTTTCCGCCGGCAGCAATCACGATGGAATGCAGCGCTGGCGGCGTATCGATGCGTCGCACCGCGATCGTGCGCAAGGTCAAGATGCTGCGCCGACAGGTGCTGATGCCACGCGACGTCGTGGTCGACGGCGACGTGAACGATCCCGAAGCTCCGCGGTTCGCGAACGGACACCGTGGACGAGGCCGAGGGACTTCTCTACCGGTTCGTTCGTGTCGGGTACGTCAACCTGCCCCTGTCCGGTCCCGAGGGACGATCGTATCTCGCTGGCGACATTTCCGATTTTCTTCGGCGACAGAGAGCTTCAACGTCGGCGACGTCGGGTTCCGGCCGACATTGCCGGGCGTCGACTCTCGCCCAGCCGGTCGGCACGCGCGCGGACGCCGATCTCTACGTTTACGACTCGTCCGGAAATCCGCTGGATGCATCTGGTCGGCTCGAGCCGCGAGGAATCCGTCATCGTCCCGGGTGGGGACAATTATTTCGTTGAAGCGCAGCCGTGACCGGCGGCGTGACCTACCTGCTCGAGCTCGAGCCGTCGCCGGAAGGCGCTCGGCGTGTCAGGCACGCGACTCAGCGCCCTTCGTTCCTGACGGCGCGATCGTGACAGTGAGGCCGCCGGCAAGGGCGCCCGGCAAGTCCCAAGAGGGGACAGAATTCGCGCCCAGCCGCCTCGGCCTCGCACGCAAGGCGGGCGCAGCGGGACGCGAACTTCGCGTCGCCTTGCCCGTCGATCGCGGAGCGGCCGCTGCCGGCACGGAATCGCCGCACGGCACGCGCATGAGCGCGGGGATCAGCGCCGCCGTCTGTCGACGCTCCTGTACGTGAAGAGCCTCGCGGCGCAACCGGGCGTGCGGGCAGCGTCGAAGAATTCGACTCGTTCACGCGTGAGCTGTGCCGAACGACCTTTCGCTCTACGCGAGCCAGCGCTGGCACTACGAGCTCGATCAAGATGCCGCAGGCCGGGGACATCACGACGGGCTTCGCCCGGACGTGACGGTTGCCGTCGTGGATACAGGGCGTCGTTTACAGCCACCCGACCTCGAAGCCCGCCCGCGAGACGGCTACGACATGGTGAGCCGATCCCGCGAACGCCGACCTGGACGGCCCGGACCCGGATCCGGACGGATCACGGCAGCAGCGATGGAGGGGAAGTCATTTACCACGGCACGCACGTTGCGGGCATCGATCGGATCGGCGTTGAGCAACAACGGCGTCGGCGTTGCGGGCGTCGATCTGGCGTGCCGCGATCATGCCGGTCCAGTGCGCTCGACGGCGACTCCGGCACGACATACATACGACGTTCTCCAGGGCGTGAGATACGCGGCGGGACTGCCGAACGATTCAGGGACCCCTGCCCTCGAAGCGCGCGTGGACGTCATCATCAACCTGAGCCTTTGGCCGCGACGGCGAACGGCGTGCGACGCGGTCGAAGCGGGTGTTTTCTCGGAAGTGCAAAAAGCGACGCCGGCGGTGATTGTCGTCGTGCGCCCCTGCGGGCAAACGACATCCGTCGAACGCCCGCACGCACCCTCTTCCTGTCCCGGCAGTCTTCAGCGTTGCGGCCGTCGGCGGCACCTGAGCGCGCTGGTATTCCAATTCGGCCCGTACGTCGACCTCGCGGTTCCCGGGAGGCGACCCGCGGTATGACGCGGGACTGCGCGACCACGTTCCCGACGCCATCGTGAGCACCCACGCGAGCGGTTCCCGCTGCGGTGCGCAACGCCGGATTACGGCGCCTTGTTCGAACTTCCATGGCCGCCCCGCAACGCAAGTCCGGCGTGTTTTCGCTGATGAAGCGGCGTCGCGCCCTCGCTGACCCCGGCGGACCTCGAGCACCTCCCCTCGCGGCCGGCGCAGACTCACGGACGACCCGCTGCAGCACCCGCGCGACGAGGTCGGCTACGGCGCGCCTGACGCGCTCAAGGCGGTGCGTGCGGCGACGGTGGAAATTGACGGCGTCGCCGCGGCTCGTCGCAACGCCGTCGGTGATGCGCCTTCGACGGCAACCAGTCGGCGCTCGCGCTGAATCTCTCCAATCGCGGGTGGCGGCCCGCTGACGGTTACCGCGATCAACCCTTCGGCATCCTGGCTTAGGATCAGGACCCACCACGGCCGACGGGAATGGCATGGGGTTCCATGCCGTCGTCGTGGACCGGAGCGACTTGCCGTTCAACGGGGCGAGCGAAGGGGCTCGCTGGAGATCGTCACTGACTGGCGGCACCGGACCGTGCCCGCGCTCGGGTCACGGACGGCTAACTCGGGCGGTCCGAGGCGCGGGGCGAATTTCCCGATCTACGTGACGCTGGTGGATGCCAGCACCGGCGAAGTCGCACGGAAGATGCGGATCAACGAAGCCTATCCGTTCGGAGATATTATCGCGTCGACGACCTGCCGCCCGGGAGATATCTCGTCGCGGCAGGTACGGATCTCAATCACGACGGCGATGTCTGCGATGCCGGCGAGCCAGTGCGGCGAGCATCCGTTCCCACGGGTTGCACGCAACTCCTCGACTATGTCGACACGAGCGCGAGGACGTTTCCACGTGCCGCCGCTCGTGCTGACGGGGCGAAGCAGGAACTTCTGCACCGAAGCAGGCCACCCGGGCCGGGCCACGAGCCGGTTGCCCGACGGCCGTGCGCGCCTGCAAATCACGTAAACTCGGCGCCGCAGACGGAAACTCCTGCGACTTCCGGCGGCGGCTTCCTGCCGTATGGCCGGGACTTGCCTTCGCAGTTGCCGTTCGCGGTTGCCGCAAGGGCTTTCGCCGCAAGCGGCGGCCAGGTCAGCGCGATCCTGCTCGCGATCGTCTTCGGCATCCTGTGGCGGAATCTCGCGGGTCTCGGCGCCTGGGCCGAGCGCGGGCTCGATTTTCGCGGGCGAGACGCTGCTGCGGATCGGCATCGCGCTGATCGGCTTGCGGCTGACGCTTCGTGCTGTTTGCCGGGTGTCAGCATGGTTGCGGTGCCGGTCGTGGTCGCCTGCATCGCGGTTGCGCTGATCGTCACCATGCTTGCTCGGGCGGCTGTTCGGCATCGCGCCGGGCATCCGGCACCTGCTCGCGGCGGGAACGGCGATTTGCGGCTGCACGGCGATCATCGCGATCGCGCCGCTCCTGCGCGCGCGGCAGCAGGACATCGGCATCTCGATCGCCTGCGTGGTGCTGTTCGGCTCGGTCGCGATGGTCGCGTATCCGTGGCTCGCGCACCTGTTCTTTGCCGACGACGCGGCGGCGGCCGGGATGTTCTTCGGCGCGTCGATCCAGGACACGTCGCAGGTGGTCGGCGCCTCGCTGATCTATGCGCAGCAGTTCGGTGCGGACGACGCGGTCGCGATCGCGGGGCTCACGAAGTTCATGCGCACGTTCGGGCTGCTCGTGATGGTGCCGATGACGGCGATGTGGATGTCGCGGAGCGAGGCTGCCGGAGGACAAGGCCCGTCCGAAGGGGCTGAGGCGGAACGCGCTGCCCTGGTTCGTGATCGCGTTCATCCTGCTCGTCGGCGTGCGGACGATGGGCGATGCGTGGGTCGACGGGCCGGTGTGGCGGAGCTCTTCTCGAATTTGCGCGGCAGGCGTCGGAGATGCTGCTGATCTGCGGCATGGCGGCGGTCGGGCTCGGCATCACGTTCACGCACTTGCGCGAGGCCGGCTGGCGGCCGCTCGCCGTCGCCTTCCTCGCCGCCTCGGCGACCGGCGCCACCGCCCTCGCCCTCCTCCACGTCTGAATAGAACGACCGAAGGGGACGGTTCACCTTCAGTCTCATCATAAAGGTGATCGCTCACCTTGATTTAAGGTGAGCGTCACCTTTGATAGAAATCGAAGGGGACTGTCCCACCCTCGGATTCACTGCTGCCAGTTGGCTTTGCGCTTCATGTCGCCCCAGCCGATCTGTCGCGCCGCTCAGCCACTCGATACAGCGCCTGCAGCCGCCAGAACGGACATCGACCTGCCGGTAGCCGAAGTTCTCGAGGATGGAGACGGCGAACAGCGCAAACAGGTGCCGCGCCTTCGGGTAGGTGTGGAACGACAGTTCCTCGAGCAGCAGCGCCGTCGTCGACAGCATCACGCCCGAGCGCGAACGCCGCCGACCATGAAGGCGAGGAAACTCGGTGCCGTACATCATGCCCGAGCGCGAACGCAATCGGCCATCGATGACGAGGCCGGCGATCTCCACCAGCGGGCTCAGCAGCTCGAACACGACGAAGTACGGAAACGCGAGCCAGCCCGGCCGCGCGCGCTGCCGCGCGTGAAGCACAGGCCGCGATTCTCCCACAGGCTCTCGGCGAGCCCGCGCTGCCAGCGCTTGCGCTGGCGTGCGAGCGTCGCCGAGGTCCTCGGGCGCATCGGTCCAGCACACCGGGTCCGGCATGAACGCGACGCGATAGCGCGCGCCGCGCTGCACCAGCATGCGGTGCAGCCGCACGATCAGCTCCATGTCCTCGCCGATCGCGTCGTGCGCGGTAGCCGCCCGCCTCCACCACGGTGTCGCGATGGAACACGCCGAATGCCCCGGACACGATCAGCATGTCCGTTGACCGCGCTCCAGCCGAGCCGCCCGCCGAGGAAGGCCCGCAGGTACTCGACCACCTGCACCAGCGCCAGCGGATTGCGCGGAAGACCGACCTTTTCCAGCACGCCGCCGCGCACGGTGCAGCCATTGATGATGCGCACCGTGCCGCCGCAGGCCACCGTGCGCGGATCCTCGAGAAACGGCCGCACCACGTGCTCGAGGCGTGCGGATCGAGCACCGAGTCGGCGTCGCCCGCAGTAGATGAGCGGATGAGCGGGCCGCATTGATGCCGGCGTTGCTGGCATCCGCCTTGCCGCCGCCGTTCTCCTTGTCGATCACGCGCAGGTTCGGGTGCTTCAGCGACCGGTAGACGCCGCGCACGGGCTTGCGTCTTGATCTGCACGCGGTACGCCTCCGGAAACGGCTGTCAGCGCGGAACTCGCGCTGCAGTACGTGGCGAGCGTGTCGTCCTTCGAGCCGTCGTTGACGACGATCACTTCGAAATGCTGGTAGCGCAGCTGCAGCAGTGCGCGCGATCGAAGTCGGCGATCGTCGCGCGCCTCGTTGAAGGCCGGCACGATCATGCGACACCGGCACCTGCAGGTGGAGTAGACGCGCTCGGCCGCGCTGACGCGCCGCGCATGCAGCGGCGCAGCCCAGATCAGCGCGATGAACGCGAGCCCCAGGTAGATGACGTTCAGCAGCACGAAATAGCCGAGATACATCCACTGCACGCCGGCGAGGAAGTCCCGCGCGCACTCATGCGAGCGCCACCTCCGCGCGTGCCTGCTCCAGCATGTCGCGCGCATAGGGGTCGCCGAGGCGCAGCGCGCACGGCCTCGAGCCGGTCCGCGTCCATGCCTTTCAGCTTCAGCAGTGCCTGCGCCCGCCCGGTAACGCACCCACCAGACGCGTGTCGCGCATGCGAGCCGCACGAGCGATCCTCGGTCTCGGCCGAGGCCGCCGAGCCGGCCGTAGGCCACGTGCGAGGTTCTCGCGGACGTCGGCGTTGGTCGGACTCGCAAACACCGCGAGTTCGGCGAGCAATGCCGGGTCCTGATCACGAGCGAGCGCGCGCGGCGCGATGCTCGGCGTCGATCCGGATTGCGGTGCAGCAGCTCGATCGCGACTTCGCTGCCGAGCACGGCATCCACGTGAGACGAGCCACGGCAGGCAGCGGCGGCACCTTCGATCCGGCGCGCAGCGACAGCATCAGCGGCGGATCAGGCTCGCGCGCGACGTCGGCGCCCGCGTCGATCAGGAGACGGCGCCATCGGCCTCGCCCGGCCAGCTCTCGCGCTCGGCAAGCTGGTTCATGATGCCGGGCATTGCGCGCTGCGCGTCGATCGGCACGAGCGCCGCAGCCGCGTAGAACGACACCAGCGCATTGATGAGCCGAGCTGCTCCTGCAGCGTCTTCCAGGCCGATTGGTCGCTGCAGGTGGCCGAGCGTCCGGATCGCCAGGATGCGGCGGCCGATGCGGCGCGAGTCGCAATCCGCGCCGCGCAGCGACGTCGAGGCCGTAGCGCGAGCGCCAGCGGCGTTCAGGCTGGCCGTGCTGACATCGTGCCACGCAGCCGCGTCGTGCAGCGCGTTCCATTCCTCCATGAGGATACGGCAGTCCGCGCTCGGCCGACCGCCGGCAGCGTGGGCGCTGCGCGTTGCGTCTTCAATCGCGATGCGCGCAAGGAGCGGCCGCCAGGTGTCCACGACGCGTGCGTGCGTGCAGGCGCTCGCGCCGGTGAGTGCTGGCGCACGACCGAGGCAACGATCAGCAGCATCAGCGCAGCGCGCAGAGCGCCGCGATCTCGGCGCTGCGCCACGCGAGCGTGACGATGAGTTCAGAACCGATGTTCGAGTCCAACGCGCACCCGGATCCGGTCGTAAAGGTCGCCCTGTTCGTACCAGCCGGCCTCCCAGCTGATGCCCCAGGCGGTGCTGGTCCAGTGAAGGCCCGCGAGCGAAACGCTCTGCGCGTCCGTCACCTGGATGACGCCCGGCGCGACCGTCTCCGCTTCCTCGCCGAAGCCGACGACGAGCGCGACGCGGCTGCCCTCGCCGTAGTCATGCGCGGCGCGCAGCAGGTGCCCGAAGTGCGGATCGGAGATGTCGGAGACTTTCGCGGTGTTCAGCGAATAGCCGAGGCTCAGCCAGTCGAAATATTTCTCGACGCTGGCGGAGAGCGAGTCGACGTCCGTGGTTCGCGTAGCTCGAGTGGCGGAAGCGCAGGCCGAGGCTCCAGGCGTCCGGCAGGCGCCGGCCTGCTTCGGCCGAGACGCTCCACTGCGGCAGGATCTCGGCGTCCGGCGAGGCATCGGCGGAGACGCCGTAGGACCAGTCGTCGTTCAGCCGGTCGGCGTAGCCGAACGAGCAGCTGCTCGTCGCGCGTGTCGAAGCGCTCTTCCAGATGCAGGCCGGCGAAGAGATGACGCTGCTCCGGCGAGTCGGTGGTCGAGGCCGATCGAGGCGCCCTTCCACGGACGACCGGCCGCCGGAGAGATCCTCGTAGCTGACGTCGGCCGAGAGCCGGCTGCCGCGCTCGAGCAGGCGCCGCTCGTCGAGCGCCGCCTTCGCTCGCGCGGCCAGCTGGCTTCGCGGGAACTGGGCGGCGGCCTGGCGTGAGCGAGCGCGTCCGCTGCGTCGAAGTCATCGAGCTGGTCGAGCGCCGAGGCGTTGAGCCGCCAGACGTCTTCGTAGGCGGGCGCGAGCGCGCGGCCTTTTTCGAGCAGCGGGCAGAGCCTCGCGCGCGGCGCCGGAGCGCGACCAGTGCCTGGGACTTGCCGAGCAGCCAGTCCACGTTGTTCGCGTCGCGGCGCGAGGAGCGTGTCGTAGTGCGCGAGCGCATCGGCCTGCCGCCCTGCCTGCGCGCAGGAGCGCGCGAGCGCATCGCGCGCATCGCGTGTCGTCCGGCTTCGCGGCGACCGTCGCCTCGAGCGCCGCGTCGCAGGCCAGCACCGTCGGCGCCATCAGCAGCCAAAGGTGACGGTCACCTTTGGAAGAGGTGAGCGTCACCTCTTTCGAAAGAGGCGGTCTGACCCGATTTCGGAAATCGCGGAACGTCCTCTTCATGAGCGTCTCATCCGGCCCGGCCCGATGCGGCGGCGGATGCGCGCACGAGCTCCGCGGGGCTGAAGGGCTTGGTCAGGTAATCGTCGGCGCCGAGGCCGAGTGCGCGCACGGCGTCGTGCCTGCGCGTGCGCGAGGTCAGGATGATGACCGGCACCTGCTTCCAGGCTGCGTGGGAGCGGAGCTTCCGAGCAGCTCGAATCCGTCGGTGTACGGCAGCATCACGTCGAGCAGCACGAGATCCACGGCGTCGCCGCGCTCGATCCGCTCGACGGCCTTGCGCCCGTCGGCGATGGACTCGACGGCAAAGCGCTCCTTCTCGGCGAGGTAGCCGAGCAGGTACGCCATGTGCACGTCGTCCTCGACGATCAGCAGCCGCTGTTGTGGACTCGCATCCAAGGTCTTGACCCGCAACCAGTTATCGGCAATTCGTAGGACGCCTGCGACCCGGTATTATGTGAACTGCATCCCGGTGGGCCAGCCTGAACGACCCTCGTCGACACCTCGAATCGCAGATCTTGAGCGGCAGCTCGCGGAACTGCAGACCGCGCTCGCCGAGGCGCGAGAGCAGGCCGAGGCGGCCAGCCGCGCCCGCAGCGAGTTCCTGTCCAACGTGAGCCACGAAGTCCGCACGCCGATGAACGGCGTGATCGGCATGACGACATCCTGCTCGACACCGACCTCGACCGCCGCGCAGCGCGAGTACGCGGGCGTCATCCGCTCGAGCGCCGACGCGCTGCTCGTCGTCATCAACGACATCCTCGACTATCTCCAAGATCGAGGCCGGCAAGCTCGAACTCGAGCGGATCGAGATGCGACCTGCGCGCCCACGTCGAGGAAGTCGCGACGACGCAGGCCGCGCGCCGCAGCGCGGACGAAGAAGCTCGAGCTGGTCGTGGATGTCGGCACCGACGTGCCCGAGCGCGTGCATCGGCGATCCCGGCCGCATCCGCCAGGCGCTCGCAAACCTCGTGTCGAACGCGATCAAGTTCACCGCGACCGGCGAGGTTTCGATCCACGTCTCGCGCGAGCGCGGGCCGGTGAACGATCTGCTCCGCTGCTCCGTCCGCGACACCGGCATCGGCATTGACGCCCGACGCAGCAGGCGAAGCTCTTCCAGCCCGTTCGCGCAGGCGGACGCATCGACCGCGCGCCAGTACGGCGGCACGGGGCTCGGCCTCTCGATCGTCAAGCGCCTCGCGGAACTGATGAGCGGCGAGGTCGGCCTGCGAGAGCGGCCCGGGCGCAGGATCCATCTTCTGGTTCTCGGCGCGCCTGCCCGCCTGCGCGCGCGAGGTCGTCGAGATGCGCGCCGCCGCCCGCGCCCGCGGATGGCCGCCGCGTCCTCGTCGTCGACGACAACGACACCAACCGGCGCGTCATCGGCGAGCTGCTGGCGCGGCGCAGGCTACGAGATCGAGACCGCGGCCTCGGCGATCGAGGCGCTCGGCGTCCTCGAGCGCGCCGCCGCGGCGGGCAAGCCCTTCCAGGCCGTGCTCGACCGATCACCGGATGCCGGGCATCGACGGCATCGAGCTCGCGCGGCGGATCCGCGCGGAGTCCGCGATCGACGGAGACGCGCGCTCGTGCTCTACAGCTCGATCGACGACCGCTCAGGCCGCCAGGAATTGCGCGCGCTCGGATTTGCCGGGCATCTCTCGAAGCCGATGCGCCGCGCGGAACTGCTCGCGACGATGGAGCGCGTGCTCTCGCACGCCGCGCTCGAGTTCACGCAGCGCCTGCGCGCGATCGTGACGCGCGACGTCATCGTCGAGGATCACCAGCGGCGCGGGCGCACGGTGCTGCTGGTCGAGGACAACGCGACGAACCGGCGCGTGGCGGAGCTATTCCTCGAACGCGCCGGCTGCGAGGTGCGTACTCGCGGTCGACGGCGCCGAGGCGCTCGCCGTCCTCGAGAAACGCCGCGTCGACCTCGTGCTCATGGACGTGCAGATGCCCGTGATGGACGGGCTCGAGGCTACGCGGCGCATCCGCCAGGACATCGCGGGCGGCGCGCGAATCCCCATCGTCGGACTCACGGCCAGCGCGCTGAAGCGAACAGGTCGAGGCCTGCCGTGCCGCCGGCATGGACGACGTCATTGCGAAGCCGATCGAGCGCGAGCGTCTCGAAGCGATGCTCGAGCGCTACGCGCCCGCGGTTGGCGCGCGCACCGGCCGGCACGTCATCCGCCCGCCGCTTGACGCGCGGTGCCGGGCGGCGGCGAAATTACCGTTCCCGCGCTTTCACGAGGTCACGGCCGGTGACGCGGTGCTCGCGCGCGGCCTGGTCGAGACTTTCGAGCACAGCGCCGTGCAAGCCTTCGCCGACCTCGAGTCCGCGCTCGAGCGCGGCGATTTCACCACCGCGCGGCGCGCCGCGCACACGCTCGTCGGCAGCAGCGCCAACATGGGCGCCGTGCGACTCGAGGCAGTGGCCGCCGCGATGGAACATGCCGCTATTCAGCAAGACGGGCCTGACCCTGCGCGCCGCTCGTCCCCGCCGCAGCGAACGCGGCTGGAAGCGGCGCTGGCCGAGCTCAAGGCGCTGCTTTCCGGCAGCCGCGCGTGATCGCGGCGCGACGAGGCGTTCCATCACGCGAAAGCGTGAATGGCGAAGAATTCGATGACCGCCGCCACGACGAAAAGCATGATGGTCGGCATCCCACGATAAATCCGGTTCGCGAACATGACTGGTCCTTTCGAGTTATTACAATTCGACGCGCGAGCCAGCTGCGAACCGGCCGCGCGTTTTATGTCTGGTGAGTTGAAGTCCGGACGCGTTGCACGCAGAGCGTGCGCGTCACGGGTGCACTTCTATCCGCGCTGCGAAGTCGCCGTACGACTATCGAAGCGGTGACCGGGCCACAGCGCGTGGTGAGGAGGAACTAAACCACGAAACTGTGACCCGGTACCGCCATTCTGCATCAAGGCACGGATCGCGTACTGCGCGAACTGCAGCGAAGACAGCTGGCCTCGATACGGCAATTTCACGAACACGACATTTATCTTTTTCTGAATTCACTGACATCGACTTTCACTTCCTTTATCCATTCGCGCATTGACGCGACAGTCCGCGGCAGCTCCGCGTTGCGATTCGCTCGTTTAATGGCGGTCTGATTTAATGGGGTCTGACCCCATTTAGGGGCGCATCGCCTTCAAAAGTCGGAAAGCGCTGACACGCGGCCGCAGCACTCGGACAGCGCCGCCCGCGCGCGCGGAGCGCGAGTCTTGGCATAGGGGAAAACCAAGTCAGTGTCGAACTCCAGCTCAGGTCCGGTTCACAGCGCGCATCGTCGCCTTCTGCGTCGCCTGTGCCGCGCTGCCCATCGCTGCGGCCAACCCGAACGGCCGCGCCACGGTGAGCAGCCAAACCTGCGGAAGCCAGGGAGACCCGATCGAGGTCGCCCTCCCATTCGAGACGCAGGCCAGTTATCTCCACTCGCCGCCGATCGCCGGGCTCATGGTGACGTCCCGATAGCGCTGCGCGGCGCGTGCTCAGTGAATCCGCGTGTGCGTGCCACGACAGCCAGACCCATTTCCGGCAAGAAGGGCGCGGCCTACCCGATCGACCCATCGAGTGGCGTGGTCACGCGCGCGGACCGATTTCCTGATCTTCATGTCCGCGGCGCCAGGCCGGCCCCCATACCCATCACCGGCCGGCGCCAGTACCCCTCCGGGGCGCTTCGGCGCCCTCTTTGGGCCAAGTACGCCCTGGCTGACCGAATCTCATTCCGGATGACCCACTCTAGACGCGAATGATTCTCACCTTATACTATTAGTCGCATGTGCATCTGGAGACGACGTCATGCGGCTGTGGATGGTGGTTTGGGTGTGGATGCTGGCGCCTATGGCGAGCGCGGGAGAGGTCGCTCCCGGAGCCTGAATTCCGGCTGGTCGTGAAGGACCACCGCTTCACGCCCGAAGTCACCAAGGTTCCCGCGGGCCAGAAGATCCGGCTCATCGTGGAGAACCAGGATCCGACGCCGGAAGAGTTCGAGAGCTACGCGCTGAACCGGGAAGAAGATCGTGCCGCCCGGGCGGCAAGATCGTGGTCTTCGTCGGTCCCGCTGAAGCCGGGCCGCTATGAGTACTTCTGGCGAATTCCACGCTGACACCGCGCGCGGCTGGCTGGAAGCTGTGCCGTGATCGCAGCCGCGATCATCGTCCTGCGCGAAGTGTTCGAGGCGGCGCTCCTCATCGGGATCGTGCTCGCCGCGACACGCGCCGTGCCGCGCGGCGCCTGGGTCGCCGGCGGCATCGCGCTCGGCATCGTCGGCTCCCTCGTCGTCGCCGGCTTCGCCGAACGGATCGCCTCCGCGCTCGAGGGCTTCGGCCAGGAGATGTTCAATGCCGGCGTATTGCTGGCGGCGACGGCGATGCTCGGCTGGCACAACGTCTGGATGAAGCGCCACGGCGCCGATCTCGCGCGCCAGATGTCGGCGGTCGGCCACGATGTTTCCGGCGGCGCCGCTCCATTGTCCGTGCTGCTCGTGGTCGTCGGCCTCGCCGTGCTGCGCGAGGGTTCCGAGATCGTGCTCTTCCTCTACGGCATCGCGGCCGGCGGCGCCGACGCCGCGCAGCCGTGGGCCGGCAGCGCGCCTCGGCCTTGCGGGCGGCGTCGCGATCGGCTGGGCACTCTATCGCGGCCTGGTCGTCATCCCGCCGCGTTACCTCTTTACCGTCACGAGCTGGCTGCTGCTGCTGCTGGCGGCCGGCATGGCGGCGCAGGCCGCCGGCTTCCTCGTGCAGGCGGGCAAGCTGCCGGCGCTGGCTGACCCCGTGTGGGATACGTCGGCCTGGCTGCCCCAGCACAGCGTCTTCGGCCAGGTGCTGCACGCCCTGATCGGCTACTCGGAACGCCCGAGCGGCATGCAGCTCGTGTTCTTCGTGGCCGTCGTCGTGGTCCTCGGCGTCGCGATGAGGATGATCAATCGTCCCACCGCGCGGAATACAACCGGATCGGCCGCCCACGTGGTCTCCGCAGCCGTCGTGCTCGTGACCATGGTCATCCCGGCGCGGGCGCATGCCGCCCACGTCGTCCATTCGCCGATCGTCGAGGAAGGCGAGTTCGCGATCGAGTATCGCGGCCATCACGATTTCGATGGCTCCAACGACGTGGACGGCGGCGAGCAGCACAAGCTCGAGCTCGAGTACGCGCCAGAGAGCGCACTGGCTGACCGAGGTGCTGGGCGAATGGGAGCGGGAGCCGGGCGGCGATCTCGAGGCGACCGAGATCGCCTGGGAAAACATTTTCCAGCTCACGGAGCAGGGACAGCACTGGGCCGATTTCGGGCCTGCTGAGCTGAATTTGCTCCATTCGCTCGAGGATGGCGGAGGTGAGGCGCTCGAGCTCGGCGCGCTGGCCGAAAAGCAGTTCGCCAACAAGCGTCGACGACGTTCAACCTGCTCGCGGAGCGTGCGTTCGAGAGCGGTGCAGAGCCGGAACTCGAATACGCGTTCCGCTGGCGTTACCGGCTGAACGAAGCCTTTCGAGCCCGGCATCGGGAGTTGCACGGCGAGCTGGGCGAATGGGGCGAGTTCGGAAGCCTCGGGGATCACCGCCAGCAAATCGGACCCTCGCTCCTCGGCAAGCTGCCGGGCCTCGAGCGATTACGGCGGACTCAAGTACCAGGCGGCGCTGCTGTTCGGGTTGACTGAGCGAATCGCCGGACACGACGTTGCGCCTGCAGCTCGAATACGAGTTCTGAGGCGGCCCAGTGCCCGCTGCATAAACTGGGGACGCCCCGAAATCGGGAGCGTCCCCTCGACTACATCGTGACGGTAACCGGCGACTCGAGGGTCATGCCGACTACGGTCCCGGCGGGAAGCACGACTTCCCTTGCCGGTCTTCTTCGCCGCCGCGGTGCCGGCCGCTGCGCCGATGAGCGCGCCGATGACGTTGCCGTTCTTGCTGGTTGATCTGGTGGCCGATCACGCCGCCGGCGATCGCGCCGCCCGCGATCTTCGCGGTGTCGCCCGCCTTGTCGCTCTTCGCCGAGACCTGCGTGATGCGCGCGGCGATCGGCTTGTCGCCGCCTTCGAACGTCAGGTTGTCGAAGGTGATGCCGAGCGTCGGCGTGCCGCCGATGGTGTTGCTGCCCGAGATGACCTGCGTCACCGAGCGCCTCGCACCAGCGCGCCCGCCCTCGCAACGGTCTTGCCGTCGACGACGAGGTCGTTCGTCAGATTGGCGGACAGACGGTCACCGACCTTGGCAGTCTTGGTCGAGACTCGCGGCCGGCATTTGCACTGAGATCGACAGTGCCCGCCGGGACCGTGTAGTTCCTCGGCCCGCCGCGACAACCGGGCTGCCGGCGCCGGCTTCGGCTTCGCGGGTGCCGCTGCCGGAGCCCTCGGGGCCGGCTTCGGCGCACTCGCTTTGCGAGCGCCGCTTCGCGGTCCGCGAGGTCCTTTCCTTTCCTTCATCGCGAGCTCCTGCTCGCGGCGATTCAGCCTTCTTCGCGCTGCTTGATATGCAGCATCCTGCTGCGCCCTGCGCCTCGGCGGCGGCATCGGTCTGCGCTGCAGCCTGTTCGTCCTCCGGCTTCTTGCCGCAGGCGCTAAGCGCGAGCGCGGCGAGCGCGATCGGGATCAACAGATGGGATTTTCTCAAGGACATTGTCGACATCTCCGTGTGCTCTCCTGATTACGAGCTTTCAGGAACTCGATGCGATCGTAGAGCGCCTCGAGTTCCGGCACGAATGCGTTCCAGTCGGCCGCATCCGCGTTGTAGCTCCAGTCCGGCGCAGCGAGCTTCTCGACCCGCAGCTCCGTCTGGAGCAGATAGTAATGCTTGCCGCGCGCGACGACAGCCATTCCGCGCCACGAATCGATTGCGCAGGATGTCGAGACTACCCTTGACCTCGACGCCAAGAGGTGACGCGTTTGGCACATGTGCAACTGCAATCCAGGCCGGCTGGCCGTCGATCGTGCCCGTCGCCTCGCGCAGCACCTTCGCATCCGGCACGCCGGACTGGAAGAAGCGCGGGAAGCCCGTGTCAGCGGAACCAGTCGGCGAGATGGCGCGTCGGGTCAGCGCCATTCGCGGCAATCGAGTCGCCCTTGTCTTCCATGTAGAGCACGCCGCGTTCAGCGCGGCCGGTCTGGTCGATGAAGGACACGGCGCCCGCGTTGTTGTCTCGCAGGTTCCCGGCCGTCGGAGACGATCGGGCTGTCCGGAAACGGCGAGCTGATCTTGAAAAGCTTGCTCGGCGCGAGGTACACGCCGTCGTTGAATCGCCCGTAAAGATTGCCCTGCGTTTCCGTCGCCGCGAGCAGGAAAGGTGCCGCCGCGATGGCGACCAGGACCGCTAACTTGTTCATCAGACCCCCAGTGTAGCCCTTGGATATCCCAAACCAAGACTCCCAACCTCGGTCGGACAATCGTGACCCAGGGGACGTTCACCATTCGGGCCGCCTGGGCACACCGGGTCCGGGCGGTCATTGGGCCCATAATACGGGCGCATGGGTCCGCTGCACGGCATCAAGGTCCTCGATCTCAGCCGCATCCTCGCCGGTCCCTGGGCGACGCAATGCCTCGCCGATTTCGGCGCGACGGTGTGGAAAATCGAGAAGCCGGGCAGCGGCGACGACACGCGCCACTGGGGCCCGCCCTGGGTGCACGACAAGAAAGGCAAGGACACGGCCGAGGCCGCCTACTTCGCGAGCACGAACCGCGGCAAGCATTCGCTCGCGATCGACTTCACCAAGCCCGCGGGCCAGCAGATCATCCGCTCGCTTGCGCTGCGCGCCGACGTGCTGATCGAAAACTTCAAGGTCGGCACGCTCGCGAAATACCGGCTCGGCTACGAGTCGATCAAGGGCGTGAATCCGCGGCTCATCTATTGCTCGATCTCGGCTTTCGGCCAGGACGGTCCCGCCGCGAACGAGCCGGGCTACGACGCGATGATCCAGGCGATCTCGGTCTCATGAGCGTGACCGGCGTGCCGGACGGCGCAGCCGGGCGCAGGGCCGGTGAAGGTCGGCGTCGCGGTGTCCGACCTCATCACCGGCATGTACGCCGCCTGCGCGATCCTCGCGGCGCTGCACTGAGCGCGAAGACTCCGGACGCGGCGAGTACATCGATCTTGCGCTCCTCGACTCGCAGGTCGCTGCGCTCGCGAACCAGACGCTGAACTACCTCGTCAACGCGGAAAGGCGCCCGGCCGCGCGCGGCACGGCGCATCCCAACATCGTTCCCTACCAGGCGTTCCCTGACGCAAGGACGCCTGGCTGATGCTCCGCGGTCGGCAACGACAAGCAGTACGAAGCCTTCTGCGCGGCGGCAGGCGCGACGCGCGCTCATGAAAGACAAGCGCTACCGGACAAACGCCGGCCGCGTCGAACATCGCGCAGCGCTCATTCCGAAGGTCGAAAAGCTGTGTCGGAAAAGGACTACGAAGGAATGGGTGGATATGCTGACGCCGGTCAAACGTGCCCTGCGGGCCCATCAACAGCATCGCGGAAGTGTTCGAAGACCCCCAGGTGAAGCACCGCAAGATGCGATTCGATCTGCCGCACGCACTCGGCGGGCAGCCGCCGCAGGTGCGAAATCCCGTGCTTTTCTCGCGTAATACGCTCGATTACTCGATGCCGCCACCGCTTCTCGGCGCCAACACACGCGCGAGGTGCTTGTCAGCCGAACTCGGACTCACGGATGCCGAAATTCTGTCGCTGGAAACAGACGGGACCATCGTTTAATTCGAAACGTGGATGGTGTCTTATGAGCGCATGCCGAATGCGGCAAGAAGATAACCAGGAGATACTGACCATGAAGAACTACGTTGCCATTGCAGAGCCTCGCGCTCGTCGTTGCCGCCCCTGCCGCGTTTGCGCAGGAAGCCGTCCAGGGTTCGACCGACTGCGCGTCACTGCAGTGCGCAGTAATGACCAGGCCGCCTGCTGCCGCGACGGCTGAGCAGCTGAGCTCAGGCCAAGCGTCAGCCCGCGATGAGGGCGAGAAGCTTTGCTCTGAGGGCAAGACTGCCGAGGTGCGGCCAAGCTGAAGGAAGCGATCTCGCAGATCGCCGCCCCGACGCAGCGCAGCCCTGCTCCTAATATCGACTGATCTGCTAGTCGATACACGGCGGCCAGGGAAACCTGGCCGCCGTTTTCATTGGGACGTCACCTGTGACCGTCCTCCGATGCAAAGGTGGACGCTCCACCTTTGCAAAGGTGACGCGTCACCTTTTAGGCGGGCGCCAGAGCCGGCGCCGGCTGCCGCGCAGGAGCTTCGTCACGAGCTGCGCCTTGCGACGCTCGAGATCCTTCGGCCGCGGCGGTGTCTCTGTTGTCCTTGATCTTCTCGGCGAGCAGCGCCTCGGCGCGCAGCGTCGCCTGGCGCCGGCGCACGTCCTCGGAGCGTGCCGCCTTTCGGCACGAGCGCGATCGCGACCTGGCAATCCATCGCCGCCGCGAGGCGGTCGAGGCTTGCGAGCGTGATGCGCCGGCGGGCCTCGGCTTTCTCCATCTGCTGCACGGTCGCGCGCGAGACGCCGGCCCGCGCCGCGAGCTGCGACTGCGAGAGGCCGAGCGCCGTCCGGATCTCGCGCACCCAGCCGGCGCGCGGGACGGACTCGGCCTTCATGCGCGGGAAGGCGCGCGAGCTCGAGGCGATTTCCGCGCGCTGACCGAGCGGGCCGCGATGCGGGATACTTTGCTTGCGGGCGGGTTTTGGTGTCACGACAGTCCCTTGCGGTGGATGGCTATACTGCATCCTAAGGTGAGCAGCGATGAAATGCAACAGCGATCTCGGTGCCGATCGACCCGCGGGAGCTGGTTCCCCACGCCAGCTCCGGCTATCCGGAGGCCTTCGCGAAGCAGGTCCTGCCGCGCGAGAAGCGCGCGCTCGGCGATGCGGCCGGCCTCACGAAGATCGGCATCAACCTGACGACCCTCTGGCCTGGCGCCGCCTCGTCCATGCGCCACTGGCATACGCACGAGGACGAGCTGATCTACCTGCTCGAGGGCGAACTCGTGCTCGTGACGGATTCCGGGAACGTCCGCTCCTGCGCCGGGCAGTGCGCGGGATTTCCGGCGGGCCATCGCGACGGCCACCAGCTGGTCAATCGCGCATGGACGAAACCCGCGGTCTATCTCGAGATCAGCAACCGCGACGCGGCGGACGCCGCGCAATACCCGGACGTGGATCTCGTCTGGAACGCGCCGGAGAATCCAGGCGCGTATTCACGCAAGGACGGAAGCAGGTACTGAGCACCGTGCCGCCCGGTTCCGCGGATTCGCGGAATTCGGGCGGCACGGGATCAGACTGTTTCGGCCGTTACTTCTTGTCGTCTTCCTGTTTCCTGCGCACCAGCACCCAGATCAGGGCGACGGCGATGATGAGCAACAGGAGCATGAAGAACGGGTTCTGAAGAAAGGCTTCGGCAGTTCAGGTGCCGGCGCCGCTTCCTCAGGCGCCGCGTGCGGGCGCCGCCTGTTCCATCGCCTGCGGCTCCTCAGCGGCCGGTTCCGCGGCCGGGTGCAGCGGCCGGGGCTGCAGCCGGCGTTTCGGCTCGCAGCCGGTGCCGGAGCGGCGCAGCGCAGGCGCGTGCAGTGCGCGGCTGCGAGCTGTGCATTCACCTCTTTCGCCGTGAGGATCTCCGGCTTGCCCTCGGTCACGATGGTCGCGGTGATCTTGTCGCCCGGATTCAGCTGGGAAACGCGGATCGGCTGTGTCGCCCATGTACAGCTGGATGCCGCGCTTGTCGATTTCGCTCTGCGTAAATTTGTGGACGACGCCGTTGTCTTCCTTGATCTGGATCGAGCGTGCGGTCTGGTAGGTCACGGTGCCCATGCTTGATGGTCGTGACGTAGACGGGCCGCTGGATCGTCGTGGTCGTGACCACCGCCGTGCCTTTCATGCCGGCATGAAGATCACTGACCGCCAGCGACTTGCCGTCGACCGTGAACCGGAAGTCCGGCGGCACGGTCAGTTCGCGCGTGCCGAGCCTGGTCGCGCACGACCAGGTGTGTTCCCATCGACCGCAATGATTTCGAAGTTGCTCTCGTCGGTTGCGTCACCGTCGTCTGTGCCTGCGCCGCGATCGGGCTCAAGAGCGCGAGCGCGAGCAGCAGCGACAGGCCGCCACCCAGCTTGACCTTGTACATTTCGCTCTCCCCTGGATTTTTTGCATACCGTGGCATCGACCGGACCGCATCGGCGTGCCCGGCAGCTGGTTGCAAGTCCCAGCGCCGGTTAGCGTAATCCGATCTGCAGTCGCCCGCAAATGGGCCGTTGTGCTTACACCGGCGGCCGTGGCTCGGAATGTTCCAGACGAATTCGAGGCTTGGGATGTGGCGCGAGCAATTTCCTGTATCCGACTCGAGGCCGCGCATTCGCGCGACCGGTCTGATATACGCTTCGTGTCGGGCCGCGGCTCGGTGGCGCAGCAGCCGGCGTGTACGCCGCGATGACGCGCTCGAGCGACGGATGTGCGCGTGTCTGCGATCAGACCGAGCTGCGGCGGCGGTCCTGTATATACAGAGAACGCGGACTGTCGATCGGCCCTGCGTGCGACGTCGGGAGATTCCGGTCTGCAGGACGCTATGCGCCGGCCCGTGGCCTATCGGCCGCCGGGTTGACGTGCCAGGAACGGATCAGGACCCAGAGTCATGCAACTTGCGCTCGAGTCGCGAGCTCCGGCTGGTGTGCAGCCCGGCCGAGAAGTTCAGGCGAGGCGACGACCAGGACCGGAGAGCACATGTGGCTGGTGCGCCGCGGGCCGCCGAACGGCCGCGTTTGCTGTTACTTACAGATGGGTATGGGCATCCGATCTAGTCGACAAGCGGATGCCAGGCAAGTGAACAACGAAAAGTCACTGAAAGCGGCGATTCGCGATATCGCCGCGTTAAATGCTCAGCTCGAGGCGTCCTTGTACGCCCGCAGCACGGCGTTCATCCGGGTCTGATAGCCGGGTCCCTGGGCCTTGAACCAGTTGAGAACTTCCGGATCGACGCGGAGCGAAATCGCCGATTTCCGGCGTGCCCGCGAATGGGCCTGGCGAGCGATTCCGCGCACGGCTTCGGCGACGTCTCGCCGCCGCAGCCGCTGCGGCTTCCGCCCGCGGCACGACGCCCGGGGCCAGGCTGTCGACCTGCTCCGACCGTCCAAACCGCGCCAGAGAATCCGCTCTTCATGACCGTTTCCACTGCTCGATCCCAAACGTATTAAGTCAAGTGGAATTGTATATACAAACCCGCCGGATAGGCCAGCCGGCGTTAGAGGTTGTGCAGGACCATTGTCGGGAGTCGTCGAATGAATCTGCAAAGCGCTTCGGGCTGCTGGCCGTTGCCGGCCTCCTTTTCCCCTCCTCGCGGCGGCCGGCGACGCCCGGTCGACCTCGAAATCCTGGACCGGAAGACCGGGCAGGACCCTGCCGGTGTACTGGCATGACGGGGAACGCCATGTCGCCGGCGAGCCGGGGCGCGAATACGAGATCCGGCTGCGGAACCAGGGCGGCGGCCGGGTGCTGGCGGTGACGTCGGTGGACGGGGTCAACGTCATTACCGGCAGGACGGCATCGACCCTCTCGAGCGGCTATGTGCTCGATCCCTGGAATACGGTCGAGATCGACGGCTGGCGCAAGAGCATGGACGAGGTCGCGGCGTTCTACTTCACCGCCCTGCCCGATTCGTACGCGGCGCGGACCGGGCGGCCGGACAACGTCGGCGTCATCGGCGTCGCGCTGTTCCGCGAGCAGGCCCGGCCGATGCCCGTGGACGAGGAGCCCATGGCGCGCGGCGACGCGGCCGCGCCGGCGTCCGCCGCTGCCGAGGCGGATTCCTCGAGCGCGAAAGTCCGCGGCACGCCAGTCAGGCATGGTTCGCGAGGACTCGCGGCTCGGCACCGGTCACGGCCGTCGCATGGATTCAGGCGCGGTCTATACCGCGTTCGAACGTGCGAGCGATGAGCCTGACGAGGTGATTCGCATCTACTACGACTCGCGCAGGAACCTCGTCGCCCGCGGCATCATCCCGGGCGCCCGACCGCATGGCGCGACGGACGCCGGAACCGTTCCCGCAGGCGTTCGTCCCCGATCCCTGATCGAAAGGGGTCACGACCCCTTTCCAAAGGGGACGCTGATCTTCCGTAAGGTGAGCGTCACCTTTGGCTTGATCAAGGTGAACGTCCCTTGATGATGAAGGGGCAGGCCCTTCAATGACCGAACTGTTGTTCAGAGACGATGCGTACCTGAAGACCGCGACGGCGCGGTGTCGTCGCCGTGCGCGACGGCAAGGTCGAGCTCGACCGCACGATCTTCTATCCGCTCGGCGGCGGGCAGCCCGGCGATACCGGATTCCTGATCCGCGACAACGGTGACCGCGTCGCGATCGCGCGACACGCGCAAGGGCGACACGCCCGGCGCTGTCGCGCATGTCATCGCCGCCGGCGCGGCGCTGCCGGAAGTCGGCGAGGCCGTCGGCCTCGAGATCGACTGGGATCGGCGCTACGCACTGATGCGCCTGCACACGGCGCTGCACGTGATGTCCTGCGTCGTCATCGCGCCGGTAACCGGCGGGAACATCGCACCCGACAAGGGCGCGGCTCGATTTCGACATCGACATCACGCTGCTCGATCCCGACAAGATCGCGCACGGGCACGAACGAACTGATCGCGCGCGGCGTCGCGACCGAGACCGTCTGGATCACGGACGAGGAGCTCGACGCGCGGCCGGAGCTCGTCAAGACCATGAGCGTGCAACCGCCCCGCGGCGCGGACGCATCCGGCTTCTCAAGATCCCCGACATCGACCTGCAACCCTGCTGGCGGCACCCACGTCGCGAACATCGCGCGAAATCGGCGGAATCCAGGTCCTGCGCATCCGGAACGAGGGCAAGCGCAACAAGCGTGTCGGAAATCGCGCTCGCAGGCTAGACTTACGCGCACTTATTCAGTTCGAGGAGCAGGTTCATGCGGTGCTATGCAAGATCACTGGCGGGACTTGCTGTGCGGCGTGCTCGCCGCCGGCACGGCTTCGGCTGCTGACTGGACCGGCAAGGGCACGCTGGGCGGCGTGCTCGCGCGCGGCAATACCGACATGGAGACGATCAACGCCAACATCGATGTGCAGAACGACCGCGATCGGCGGGTGGACCTACAAGATGGGCGCATCGTTCCTGCATACGGTCGAGGACGACGTCGCTTCGGCCGACCGCTTTGAGCTGCGCGGCGAGGCCAACTACGCGCTTGACGGACGCGCAGCTACCTTTTCGGCGCGTTGCGCTACGAAGACGACCGCTTCACGGATTTCTCCTACCAGGCGGTCGGCTCTCGGGCGGCTACGGCTACAAGTTCATCATGACCGAGGAGACCAAGTTCGACGTGGCAGATCGGCGCTCGGCTACCGCAAGTCGGAGATTCGACGTCACTGGCGAGACCCAGGACGATGCCGATCGTTCGCGGCGCGATCAACTTCGAGCACAAGCTGACCAGACGACGACGCTCATCTACGACCGATTCCTCGTGGAAGCATGGCTGAAGACAACACGTACTTGCAGAACGCGCTCGGCATCGAAGTGAAGATCAGCGACGCGTTCGCGCTCGGCGCTCGACTACCAGCTGCGTGCAGAACACCGACGTGCTCCCGGCACCGAGAAAACGGACCAGGTTCTTCACCGCGAACCTCGTCTACGGCTTTCAAGTAAGGGCGAGTCACGACTTCACCGATTTGCCTTGGGAGGGTGACTGTCCCCTTGATCGAAAGGGAGCTGTCCCCTTCTACTGCGGTCGATCGAGCGCGCGGGCGGGCAGGAACATCACCGGCACGCTGGCGACGAGCACGAGCGCGGAGATGTTGATGAGCTGCGTGTAGTCCGAGACGATCGAGCAGCCAGGCGGCGACGAACGGGCCCGAGGCGAGCCCCATCTTCGACAGGAAGCCGCCGAGCGCCGCCGTGCGCCCCGTGCGGATCGAACGCGGCGCAGAGGCCGAGCAGGTAGGCGATCGCGAACGACCAGGTGATCGCCGTCACGCAGTTGGCCGCCAGGTAAACACGCCTTCGATCCGCCCCAGTGGAAGGCGAACGTGCCGAGGATCGTGATCACGGCGCTCACGCACGAGCGGCCAGGTGCGGCCAAAGCGCGTGCCGAAAACGACGACAAGCCCCGCGCCCGCGATGCCGACCCAGGTCGCCGCTCCGAGCGCCGTGCTCGCAAACCCGGCATCGATGCCGAAGTGCCGCGCGAGCTCCAGCATGTACGCCGCGAGCCCCATGTTGCCGGCCTGGAACAGGAATACGGATCCGACCGCCGCCGCGAGCAGTCCGTAGCGGATGCCGCCGCTCGGCACGGCCCGCACGATGCGGCCGCGCGGATAGTCGTCGAGGAACGGCAGCATCAGGCAGCGTCACGAGGCTGAACGCGATCAGCGCGCCGAACAGCACGCCGTGCCCGTAGAGCGGCACCAGCCGCGGCAGCACCATGATGCCGAGCCCGCCGAGCCCGTATTGCACGACGAGCAGCATGCCGAAGACGCGATCCGGCGTGCGCGTGCGTGCGAACACGCTGTATGCGCGACGCCCGACCAGCATGCCGCCCACCGTGCCGTGCAGGAAGCGCATCGCCATGAGCGGCGCGGGGCTCCGTGACGAAGATGGAGGCCGCGTCGATGCGCGATCAGCGCAACGAGCGCACAGGCCGCGAACGGCCGCCAGCGCACGCGCGCGACGATCGCAACGGCGACGAGCGCGCCGAGCGCCGCGCCGTAGATGTTCAACGAGCCGACGCGGCCGGCATCGTCCTCGCTGAAGCCGAGGCCGTCACGAGGCCCGCGACGAGTGCGGCCATGATGTTGACGTAGAAGAAGCCCGCGGTCGCGAGAAGGCGAGAGCAGCACCGCGGCGAGCAGGCCATCCGGTCGGCGCGGTCGGCCAGCGCCGCGCGGCGCGCGCCACCCTCAGCGCTCATCCAGGCTCCTCGTCGCGGCAGACCGAACGGATGCGATGCGTCTCGGCGACCGTGCGCGACCAGCGGAACGTGCCGCCGTCGCTCACGTAATAGTAGACGACGCCGTTCGGCATCATCACGACCGAGATGCCGCCGAAGCCCGACATGAACGGAACCCACGCGGGGTTCTTGCAGCCGAGCTTTTCAGCGAGGTTCAGGGCCCACACGCCGTTGTTATAGCGGTAATTCCGGTCCGTGGCGGGAAGTCCCGTGTCCGCGGGGTCGCGCTGCATCGCAGCGCGCAGCATGGCGGCATCGAACAGCGTGTCCTTGCCGAGCTTGCCGTCGCCGAGCGCGAAGTATCCGCCGAAGTTTCGCGAGGTCGTCGCGCCGCAGCACCAGTCCCCAGCCCGTGAAGGGCTGTGCGGCGTCGTCCGCCGTCCGCCGCGGCGTCGCGAGCTCGGGCTGAAGGCCGAGCCGCTTGAACACGGGCACGACGAGCAGGTCGCGGTAGAAATCCGCGTCCGGTCCCTTCTCTTTCTTCCACCAGGCCGTCAGCGCCGCGCCGAGGATATAGGTGTCCGACGTGTGATAGACCCAGCGCGTGCCGGGCGGGTCCTTGCGCGGATAGTGCGTACAGGCGAACTGGATCTTCTCGGCATGCGTCGTCGAGATGAAGAAGCGGCCCGTGTTCGAGGCGTCCTCGTCGGCCTCGCTATCCGGCGAGTCATAGTGTCCGCTCGCCATGTCGAGCAGGTTCTCGAAGGTGACGCCGTCCCATCCGCCGGCCTCGCGGCATTCCGGGACGTAGTCGGTGACGAGCAGGTTCCGCGCGCCCGGCTGCAGGGCCTCGCGCGCATCAGCACGAGCCCGCCATCAACGTCTTTGCGAGCGAATAGGGACGGCAGCGGCATCTCGTCGCAGTACGGGTAGTAAGCCCATGCGCGTCTCGCAGCCGCCGGCGTAATGCACGCCGCGGATCAGCACGCCGAAGACCGTCATGTCGCGCGGGTCGATGTCTTCCCTCGGAGCCGAAACTCGCGGCATTGAGGCCCGGGTAGTCCTTCGAGATCTGCCCGATCGGCTTGACCGGGCAGGCGGCGCGAAACCTCGAAGCCATACGCGACGCTGACGGCGGGCTGGTTGATGGCGGGATCCGCCACCCGGGTCGCGGCCGCCGTCCCCCAGGCGTCGAACTGGAAGTAGTAGCAGGTCCTCGTGGGACACCTGGTACGCGACGCGCGAGACCGTCCGCGTCGCCGCGGTAGCGGAACGTCAGCAGCCCGTGATGCATGCAGTTCGCGTTCTTCTCGATCAGCGCGAACGGGACCGAGGCGCGGGACCAGCCGCTGTCGCCGTCCTGCCAGGTGCGGCCCGGTCCCACGATCCAGTCCCACCAGTCGCCCGCTGCCGGCACGATGCCGCGCTCGACCGGCGCCAGGTGGCCGTTCACCTGCACGAAGCCGAAGTCGAATGCAGGCGGCTGCCGGAACTCGCTGGCCGGGCGTCGCGATATTTCCAGCGGTCGAGCAGGCAGTTTCGCGTGCGCGTCGGCGGGCGCGACTTCGAAGCGCAGTCGCCCTGCAATTCCGTCTGCGCGGGCGCCGCGCCGTAGGGCATGCGCGTACGCCGCGAGCGGCACGGGCTGCGCATAGGGCGACTTGCCGGTCAGGATACCCGTGGAAAGCGGCGCAGACGTCGGCAGTGTCCGCGTTCGCGTGCGGCGCCGCGGCAAGGAGTGCCACGAGCAGCGCCGCAACCTGAACCTCATCTCGACCGGCACCCGTGCTGCGCGAGCAGCCGCGCGAGCGGCGCGAGCTCCGTGCTGTAGTGTCGCCAGAGGTCTTTCGACTCCGTGTAGATCGGTTGCCGCACCTTGCGCCGCGCTCGCAGTCGCAGTCGGCGCCTTGTTCTCGTAGAAGCGCAGGCACTCCTCGCGCCAGGGCAGGCCGCAATGCTCGAGGAGCCTGCGCGTCGTGCCTTCCTGGTCGTCCACCAGGGCCTCGTAGTCGAGGTCGAGGAAGCGTCCCGGCAGCAGCGCGCGCCAGTAGGTTCATCAACCGCGTGTACGCGAGGAAGTAGTGGCCGAGGTCTTCGAGGTCGTACGAGAACGGGTAGCCCATGCGGAACAGCGTCTTGAACATCGCAGCTAACAGGACGCCATCGGGTGGCGCCGCACGTGAACGATACGCGCCCGCGGCAGCGCCTTCGCGATCAGGCCGAGGTACAGGAAATTGAGCGGCGTCTTGTCGACGACGAACGGCCGCGAATGCCCGTAGCCCTGGATCGCGGTCCAGTAGGGACTCGCCGAGCGCCAGGGGCCTCGATGTGCGTCGCGGCCTTGATCAGCTCTTCCTTGACCGTCTTCGGGCCGGCCGTGCGCGTCACCGCGAAGCGCGAGGTCGTTGACCTCGCCGACCGTCGCCACCTGCTCGTGCCGGATCAGGATCCGCTCGACCAGCGTCGTGCCGGTGCGCGGGCAGGCCGACGACGAAGATCGGGCCCTCGACGTCGAGCCCGGCTCCCGCACGGTCATACCAGCTCGCGATCGAAGGAACGGATGATCGACGCGATGCGCCTGCTCGTCGGTCTCCACCTGGTAGGACAGCACCTTGCGCCGCGCCGCGCGCGCCTGCGCAGCGCCGCATATGACTCGGCATATTCGCCGAGGTCCTCGAATTCCTTCGCGAGCGCGTAGTGCAGCGCGACCGGCGCCGCGCCCGGCGAGCGGCCGGCCGAGCGCGGCGCGCAGCGCCGCGACGTGGTTGCGCGCAGGCAGTTGGCCGGCGAATCGTCGCGCGGTTGTACCAGGCGTCGGCGTCGTCGGGCGTGCGCGCGATCACCTCGTCGAGCAGCGATCTCCGCTTCGTCCATGCGCCCGATCGCGATCAGCGTGCTCGCCTTGGTGTAGGCCGCCTGTGCGTCGTAGGGCTTGAGCGATGCGACCCGGATCGCGCAGGTCGCCGCCTGCTCGTGCTGGTTGAGGTGGCTGTGGAACTCCGGAGAGGCGGCGCCAGGTGCCGCTGGTCTGCGCCCGCGGCGTTCTCGACGGCGGTTAGCGAGGCGCGGGCGCCCGCGATGTCGCCCGCGTGCATGCGCGCCTCGATCTCGGTGAAGCGCGCGACCGTGTTCGCGGGATCGAGCGTGAGGCGCGTGCCGCGCGGACTCCAGCATGCCGCGGTAGTCGCCGCCCCTGCTGGCAGATGCGCGCGAGCAGCAGCCAGCCCTCCGCGCGCTTCCGGATGGCGCATCAGGAAGGCGTCGCAGGTCGTGGCGCGCTTCCGCGAGCTGGCGCCGCTGGATCAGGCTCGTCAATACGACGGATGTCGACCAGCATGTCCATGCTGGCTGGCTTGTCATGTCATTCCGTGAATTCATCGAGACGCTCTGCGATTTCCCGAAGTCCTGCCGGAAATCGGGGAGCGTCCCCTTGCTGTTCAGAAGTTGTAGTTGAAGGAAAGGCCAATCGTCCGCGGCAGCGAGATCAGGTCTTTCGCACCGTTGCCGAAGTACCCGATCGCCGGCGCCGTGCCCATGTAGAGCTCGGTGAATGTGCCGGTCACGCCTTCCTCGTTGAAGATGTTCTTTGACCCAGAGCGACGCGTTCCACTTGTCGGCCGCCAGCGTAAACGCCGTGCCCCAGATCTGGAAGCTGTCGAGGTCGACGTTGAAGGCCGGCGACTGGCTGAGCGCGTTGACCGTGTCCGACTGGTAGAAACCGTCGACGTGCGCGATGAAGGTCTTGTCGCCCATGACCGGCGTACGCCAGTCGAGCGAGGCGTTCAGCGTATTCTCCGGCGCGCCCGGGAGCCTTGCGCCGTCGAACTGGAAGATGACGGCGGCATGTGGCCGGGGACACGAAATCCGAGGTCAGCTGCGCGTCCGTGTACGCCCAGCCGAAGCCCCAGGTCACGCTGCTCGCCGATCTCGCCCGCGAGCTGCAGCTCGACGCCTTTCGATTCCGCGCTTTCTCCGTTCGCGACCGCGAAGAAGCCCCAGTTCGGCGTCGCCGTATTGAGCTGCGGGTCGTTCCAGTCGATCTGGAACACCGACAGGTCGTAGCGCAGGCCGCCGAGCAGGCCCCTTGATGCCGATCTCGTAGTTCTCGACCGTATCCGAGGTGTAGGTCAGCCAGGCCGGGCTCTCCGCGAAGAAGCCCGTGGTGGGCACGGCGTTCGCGCCGCCGCGCCGGTAGCCTTCCGAGTACGTGAGGTACACGAGGTCGTCGTCGCTGACGTGGATCGCGACGTTGCCCTTGAAGAGCGCGTGTCGTCCTCGCTCGTCTTGAAGTGTCGCCGAGGTCTGGTCGTCGAGCGAGGCGTAGAGCGGCAGGTTGATCACGGAGTGGCTGTTCGAGTCGTTGTCGAACCAGCGCAGGCCGCCGGTCAGGTCGACGCGGTCCGTGATGTGCCAGGTCAGCTCGCCGTAGACCGCGGTCTCCGTGAAGTCATCCTCGAAGCGGTAGTAGAAGTCCTGGTCGCCGGTGACGACGTCCTCGAGCTCCGGTGCGAAGATCGGCGTCGCCCACCAGCGCTTGAAGCCGCGCAGGAAGCTGTCCTGTCCCGCATCGCGGTTCTGGTCCTGGTACCAGAGGCCGACGACGTAGTCGAACTTGTCGCCGGTGTCGGAGACGAGCCGCAGCTCCTCGATCAGCGAGCGGTCGCTCCAGGTGCGCACGGCCGAGGCCATCGGCCGCGGGTAGTTGTAATAGAAGGACAGGAACCCGGCCTGCGCGTAGAAGCCGGTGTTCTCGCTGGTGCTGTCGCCGGAGTGGTCGTAGTACGAGGTCGAGGACGTCAGCGTCGCGAAGCCGAGGTCGAGGTTCATCTCGAGCGCGCCGAGCAGGGCATCGCGGCGTCGAGGGCTCGAGCTGGATCGAGCCGTTCTGGTAGTCATGGTACGGATTGCCGAATCCGTCGACGCCCGGCGTCTGCTGCCTGCGCCCGCCGACGTCGTCCGACTGCGCGAACACCGAGACCGTCGCGTTGAACGTGTCCGACGGCTCCCAGCGCGCCGCGAAGCGGCCGTACCAGGATCTCGACGTCGTCCGCGTCCTTCTTGCGGCGGTACTCGGTGGCGGGATCGAGCACGCCATTCGGCGCGATCGGCAGGCCCTCGTCGTCGAGCACGTACAGGTTCACGTAGTCCGTGAGGCCCGGGTAGTCCGCGACGGAGAGGTTGAGCCGGACCGCGATCGTGTCGCCGACCGGCAGGTTGAGCGTCAGGTCGCCCGCCGCGCCGACGCCGTCCGAGCCCTCGACGCTCGAGAGCGCGCCGCCGACGGTGCCGCTGAATTCGCCGAGCTCCGGCTGGTTCATGACGTAGCGCACGGTGCCGCCGAGCGCGCCGGAGCCGTACAGCGTGCCCTGCGGGCCGCGCAGCACCTCGACGCGCTGGATGTCCTTCAGCAGGAAGTTCGCGTAGATCGGCGTGTCATCCACGTAGGTCGACACGGTCGCGACGGCGGATACGGCGTAGTCGCCGAGCGCCGCGCTGTCGACGTTGAGGCCGCGGATGCGGATGCCGCTCACGACGGCGGCGTTGCGCTGCCCGCGGTCCACGACGCCGACGCCGGGAATGCCGCGCAGCAGTTCCGGCGCATCGAATGTCTGGCGGAGCGCAATCTCGTCGCCCGGACATCGCCGAGATGTTGTAAGGCACATCCAGGATGTCCTGTTCGCGGCGCTGCGCCGTGACCATCACGGGCGCGAGCTCGGGCTGTGCCTCCTGCGAGAACGCGGGCCCGGCGAGGCCGATGCCGGCGGCGGCGCCGAGCGCCTGGGCGACAGCCAGCGAGAGTGCGGAACGCGGAATGCGGCGATCAGATGGACATCGTAGTGAACCTCATGATTTTCTGGCGCGCCCGGCGGGGCGCTCGAGGGGTCCCAGGTTTGCGAAGGCACCGGCGCGATGCGCGTCGGGTGCGTAAGGTGGAAAGCTGACGTCCGTGTCGCGAAAGCTCTTGAGCGGCTGGCCGAGTCCCTGCCAGCCGCGCTCGCGCATGTTCGTCACGAGATCGAGGTCGAATCTCGAGCGCGATGATCTCGCGCCCGGTGCCCGCGACGTGCAGCGCCTCGCCGCCGGGCCCGAAGGCCGCGGAGCGTCCATAGGCCGAGCCTGCCCGAGCAGTTGAGGTCGACGAAGTAGCACTGATTCGTCGCGGCCGAGGCGCGCGCGATGGAGATCTCGACGTCGCGGTCGATCGTGTTGGTGAGGCTCGGGTGCAGGATGACCTCGGCGCCCATCCAGGCGAGCGTGCGCGTCGTCTCCGGAAACCACATGTCGTAGCAGATCGAGACGCCGAAGCGCCCGACGTCCGGGATGTCGAACACCGTATGCCGGTTGCCGCGGGCGACATTCATTTCATACGGCTCGAACGGATAGATCTTCCGGTGGCGGGCGACGACCGTGCCTGTCGCGGGTCGATGACCGGCGCCGTGTTGTAGATGCGCGTCGCCGGCCCGCTCGTAGAGCGAGCCCGGGCAGCAGCCACAGCCCATGCTTGCGCGCGATCTCCCGGTAGCGCTGCTCGGTGCGGTCCCGGCAGCGGCTCGGCGGCGTCGAGAGACACGCCGTGGCTCGCGAGCTCCGCGAGCATGACCATGTCGATCCAGGGAAAGCGGCGGCTGGCGGATGCGATCTCCGCCGCAATGACATCCATGTTGTTGCCGGGACCGAGCTCCAGCTGGAGCGCGGCCAGGCCGAAACGCCGCATTCGACCCCCTCAGGACGGCGGCAAGGATGCCCCGTGGACGGCGAGCGGTCCAATAGGTCCAGTTAGTGCCTATCGATAGGGCCAGTTTGGCGGGTGATCAGGCCCGAATCGATCAGGCGCCCGTCGGCGCTAAACCATTGAATTTGCGCACCTTCCAGCACGATGTGGAAGCGCACGACCTGGCCGTAGGACCATTCGCGCCACTGCCGGCACCAGAAATCGCCCTCCAGCCACCAGCGGCCCTCGTCCAGGTCCTCGTTCGCGAAGCCGGCGCGGCCCGCCATGCTGCCGTCGGGCAAGAGATCGATCGTGAGCGGATCGCCGTACACGGTCCGGCAGAGGAACGTTGCGCCCGGCATGTGCGCCCGCAGTTCGTCCTCCGTCAGGTACGTCGCCGGCTCCGCCTGCCGCCGCTCGCGGGCGATGAGCGCGCGGATCGTCCGGCCGAGCGCCTCGACGCCCGGGCGGATGCGCTCCTCCGGGATGCCGCCCACCGACAGGCGGAAGACGTTTCGCGGCGCGTCGTCGCTCGAATAGAAGTAGGAGGCCGGCTGTATCAGGATGCCGCGCGCCTCGGCCGCGGCCTTGAGCTTGCGCACGTCGAGCTGCTCGGGCCCGGTGACCCAGAAGGCGGTGCCGCTCAGCACCGGCGGGATGTCGATCAGGTGCACGAGGTAATGATTGAGCGCGTCGCGCAGCGCCAGCAGCCGCTGCCGGAACGCCGCGCCGATGCGCGCCATGATCGTGTCGTAGTGGCCGAGCGCGAGCAGGTGCGCGGCGATCGCGCTGCACGGACAGCGGCGGATGACGCGTCGTGATGCGCCGCAGGGCCCGGGCCGTGCGAATGAGCGAGGGCGAGGCGACGAGCACGCCGAGCCGCAGCGCCGGCGAGAGCGACTGCAGCAACGTCGCGACGTAGGCGACGCGCTGGCCGGCGGCGCCGGCGCGCAGCGCCGGCGGCGTCGCCTCGAGGTCGCCCGCCTCGCTCTCGAAATCATCCTCGACGACGATGAAGTCGCGCTCGGCCGCCATCGCCATCGAGCGCCGCGCGTCGCGCGGGCGAGAGCGTGACGCCCGTCGGCCGCTGGTGGCCCGGCGAGACGTAGACGACGTCGCAGCCGGCGAGCCGTTCGTCCACGACCATGCCGTCGTGGTCCACGGGCTGGAACACGAGCCGCGCGCGGCGGCGGCGCAGCAGCGCGACGAGCTCGGGATTGCCCGGCTCTTCGACGGCGACCGTCGTGCCCGGCTCGACCAGGAGCTCGACCGTGAGGTGCAGCGCCTGCTGGCCGCCGGCCGTGACCAGCACTTCATCCGGCCGCGCATGGATGCCGCGGCGCGGGAGCACCTTGCTGCGGATTTCCTGCAGCAGCTTGCCGTCGTCGGCATTCGCGGCGTCGACGGCCCAGTCGCCGATCTCGGGCATGGAGAGCGTCGCCCGGCTCGCCTCGCGCCATTCCGCGACGGGGAACAGCGAGAGGTCGAGCTGCGAGCCGACGAATGGATACGGGAACTCGCTGCCAGTCCGGCGGCACCGACATCAGGTCCTCGATCTGCCGCGATCCGCCCAGCTGGCGCTCCCAGACCGGCGGCTCGACCGGCGTCGGTTCGCCGGCGCGCGCGCAGCTCATCGCGGCGGACTGGCGGCGTAGCGGGCGTTGCTGACGTAGATGCCGCTGCGCGGCCGCGCTTCGAGATGCCCGTCCGCGACCAGGCGCTGGTAGGCCGCCGCCACCGTGTTCCGCGAAACCTTGAGCTGGCGCGCGAGCGCGCGCGTCGACGGCAGTTTCTGCGTCGGCGCGAGCGAGCCGACCGCGACACGCTCCACGATCCGCTGGCGGATCTGGTCCTGCAGGTTCAGCGTCTCGCGCCGGTCGATCGTGGAATGGCGAAGAAAGGGGACGCTCCCCTTTTCCCTTCGGTCCTTCCGGGAAAAGGGGAGCGTCCCCTTTCTTCTCTTCTCTCATGCCGAGCCGCTGTCTGCATCGTCCGATGCAGCAGGAACAGGCTCAGCATGGCCTGCAGCCAGACGCTCGCGACCGACACGTACCAGACGTGATCGATCTTGAGTCCGGGCAACGTCGAGATCCAGATCACCGGGATGATGAACGTGACGATGCGCGAGGAGGTCGCGACCAGCGCCGGCCAGGTGTGGCCGAGGCCCTGAAGATGCCGGAGCAGGTGAAGATGAGGGCGGACGCCACGAAATTGAACGAAATCAGCCTGAGGAAATGCGAGGCGACATCGATCACCTCGGGATCCTTCGTGAAGACCTGCACCAGCCACTCCGGTCGCCACTGCGCGAACAGCGTCATCGCCAGCATCAGCACCACGCTGATCTTCGCCGCGACGTTGAAAGTCTCGCGCACGCGCGCGTGAACTGCTTCGCGCCGAAGTTCTGCCCGGCGATCGGCCCGGTCGCGAACGCGATCGCCATCGCCGGCAGGAAGATGGACTGCATGAGCCGCGTGCCGAGCCCGAAGCCCGCCTGGGCCGCGGCGCCGAAGTCCCGGATCACCCAGTACATGACGGCGATGTAGACGAACATGAAGCCGAATTCGCCGCCCGCGGGCAGGCCGATGTTGATCATGCGGCCCCACACGGGAAGGCGCGGCTTCCAGAGCGCGGGCCGGAAGCGGATGTACTTCTCGAGCTTGCGGAAATAACCGCCGAGCATCAGCGCGCCCGCGGCGACCGCGATCGAACTCGCGAGCCCCGCGCCGGCGACGCCCATGGGATGACCGGTCAGCCAGCCTGCGATCAGGATGGGCGCGAGCAGCGCATTCAGGAGCACGGTCGCGATCTGCACGATCATCGTCGGCTGCACGACGCCGGTGCCGCGCAGTCCCGACATCATCACGATGTTCACGTACTGAAGCGCGAGGCCCGGCATGAACCAGTAGAGGTAGGTCGTGCCGGCCTCGACCGTCGCGGCATCCGCGCCCCACGGTCTGCATGTAATGGCCGCGCGAGCCAGTATCCGCCGAGGATGGTGCCGACCGTGCAGAAGCCCGCGAGCGAAAGCGACTGGTTGAAGACGAGGTCGGCGTCGTCGTGGTCCTTGCGCCCGACGGCCTGCGAGACGAGCGACATCGCACCGACGCCGAGCATCTGGGTCAATGCCATCACGACGAACATCGCCGTGCCCGCGGCGCCGACGCCCGCGAGCGCCGCGTCGCCGAGCTGCGCGACAAAGTAGAGGTCGATCAGGAAATAAAGCGTTTGCGCGAGCATGCCGGCCGCGATGGGCGCGGCCATCGCAAGCAGAATGGCCCGGTATCGGGCCCTGGGTGAGGTCGCGCATGGAAGCTCCGGCTTTAGGAGTACGATGCTAACCGACCGTCGGGGCCGGCGGCCAGCCAGGTCCAAGACCTAAGGGGGACACCGTGAATATCCTGAAGTCTGCTGCACTCCTTGCGGCGGGATTGATTGCGCTCGCCGGTTGCCAGAAGGGCGCCGTCGACACCAAGGCCGACGAGGCCGCGATTCGAGCGGGCACGACAGCCTCGGGCCACCGCCTACAACAACGGCGACGGCGAGGCGATGGCGGCGAACTACGCCGAAGACGCCGTGCTGCTGCCGCCGGATGCGCCCGCCGTTACGGGTCGCGCAGCCATCCGCGAATTCCTGGAGACCGACAGCCAGAACACGCGCGGCGCGGGACTCAAGTTCAACATTCCGGGCGACGGGCCCGTGCAGGTCTCCGGCGACCTTGCCTACGAGTCCGGGTCGGCCAGCGTCGTCGATGCGTCGGGCGCCACGGTCGCGACCGCCAAGTACATCGGCGTCTTCAACAAGATAGACGGCAAGTGGCTGCTGGTGCGCGATACCTGGAACATGGACGCGCCGCCTGCTCCCGCCGCCGGAGCCCGCCGCCGAGGCACCGGCCACCTGACCGAAGGGTGAGCGTCTAAAGGTGACGCTCACCGATTTCCGCAATCTCTCCGGAATCGGGGAGCGTCCCCTTTTAGGAGCCGCGTCCCCTTCAGAATTTCCAGAGGACGCCGAGCGACGGCGTGAGCGGCAGGGAACCGCGCGGTTCCACGTCGAGAAAGGTCTCGTCCGTCTCCGTATCCTCGAGCTGGTATTCGACGCAGCAGTCGTTGTTTCGCTGCGTCAGGTTGCTCACTTCGAGGAAGGCCGTGAGCTCCCCCGCCGATTCGAGCTCGAAGCGCCGCGCAATGCGCAGGTCAAGCCGCGCATAGTCCGCGAGATTCGACGCGTTGCGCTTCTCCGCCGTCGCGAGCGGAAATGGTTCGAGCGTCGCGAGCTCGACTTCCGTCGTCGGCCAGCCCGTGTGCCAGGTGGCGGCCAGGCTCGTTTCCCACAGCCCTTGCGCCAGGTGAATCCGCCGCCCGCGTAATCGCGCTGGTCCCAGTTCCGGTGCAGCCATTCGCCGTCCACCCGGTCGAGCACGCGCGAATACGTGTACGCGAGCCAGCCCGAGATATTCCCGGCGTCGTAGTGCAGTGAAATTTCCGCGCCTTCGGCTTCGCGGAATCCGGTGCGACGAGGATGCGATCCGGCTTCAGCTCCGGCAGCACGAACACCGAGTTCAGCAGGTTTTCGTGGCGCGCGAACGGATGGTCATAGTCCTTGCGATAGAGCTCCGCGCGCAGGGTCAGCGACGGCGTGAGGTCCTGCTCGATGCTTGCGACGCGGTGGGTCGCGAGTTGCGCGCGCTGGTACTGCGTCTCCCCGTCCGGAACCTGGAGTTCGTTGATGCCCTGCGCCTGGTAATACCGGCCCCAGCCGATCGCAGCCGCGTTGACGCGGTCGGCCGCCACATCAGGACGGTGCGCGGGCTCCATTGCGACGAGTCCTGTTCCGCGAGGGTTCCATGATCCCAGCGCAGGCCGAGATCGGCGGCGAACGCCGCGTCCGGCTCGAACCGCCAGTTGACGTAGGCGCCAGCCTGTTGACCCGAAGGGCGCAGAGCTGATCGCGCGGCTGCGCGAGGGTTCCAGCGGAAGCGCCGGGCGTCAGGAACAGCAAGGCGAAGTCGGCCTGGTCCGGAATAGTCGTAGCGCCCGCTCTCGCTGTTTCCACTCGGCGCCCGCCTGCAGGAGCGTGTGCGCGCCGAGCCGCCACCAGCCGTCGGCCTGCAGCGTGTCGATCGTGAAATGGCGCTCGTCGGCCATTTCGCCGCTCGCAATGCCTGGAAGGTCCGCGGTGCCCGCGCGCGAGCTCTCGATCAGCGTATGCGACGCGAGCACCCGTCCGCCGAGCCCGTCGGGCGCGCCGAGATCCGCCCGCAGCCAGTAGTACTGGTCGCGATACTCGGCGACCGCCTCTTCCTCCTGGTCGCTGTCGAAAGCCTGGATCCGGTCGTCGAACACGAGTGCGTTCGCGGAGAGCGCGAACCAGTCATTCAGCCGATGCCCGACGTGGCCGTAGAGATCGTGGTACTGCGGCTCGCCGAGCGGCGAATCGACGAGATTGAAATACAGGTCCATGTTGCCGCGCCGGGCGGCGACCGCCCAGTCTCCGGCCCCGTCGTCGAAACTGCCATCGAGTGCGACGCCCGCGGTCAGCAGCGAAGCGACGGCCTGGCCCTGGAACTTCGGCCCCGGCAGCCGCGGCGCGATGTCGACGACGCCGCTGCTGCGATCGCCGAAGGCCACGGGAAAGCCGCCGGTGTAAATCCGGATGTCGCTGACGATTCCCGGATCGATCGTGCTGAAGACGCTGAAGAAATCCTTCAGGTGATACGGGTTGTACGAGGCGCAGGTCATCGAAGCGCACGAGCGTTTCGTCCGCGGTCCCCCGCGCATGTAGACGCGGCTGGAGAAGTCCTGGCTTGCGACGCCGGGCAGGCGCGCGACGGCGCGGATCGGGTCCTCGCCGATGTCGGGCTGCGATTCGAGGTCGTTCGCGCCGAGGATGGTCGGCGTGATCGCCGGCTCGTCGCCGAAATGGTAGTGGCTCGCGCTCACGACGACCGCATCGATCGGCGCCGGTGCCGGGCTGCCGCTCTTCCGGGGTCGGCGTAGCGCGGGGCGCGTGGAGGCTCCCGCACCAGCATCAACGTGCCCTCGGGTCCGTCGGCCACCACGATGCCGTGCGGCGCGAGGATTTCAGCGAGCATCGCACGCGGCTCGACAGCCTGCGGCTCGTGCTCGACGCGCATCCAGGGCTTCACGAGGTCGCTGCTGTAGAAAAGCGCCAGCCCGCCGTCGCGCATCTTTTCGAGCACCGCCTCGACCGGCATGCCGCGATACCCGGCGGCCTCGGCGGTTGCCGCGAGGCAGGCCAGCAGGAGCGGCAGGAGTTTCACGGATCCAGCGGAGGCGTGTCCCGGGTGCGGATCTCCATTGTATCGCCGCGCAATGCGTACTCGAGGTCGGTCGTCGCAAGCATCGCCTCGAGCTGCGGCAAGCGGCGTCAGGTTCCGGATATTGCCGTGCAGGATCACGCTCGAGGCGCGCTGCTCCGCGTTGGGCGATACATAACGCAGTTCGCGCCCCGTTTCGCGCGCAACCCATGCGATCAGCTCGGCAGCGGGCTTGCCGTCCATGTCGGGCGTGGAGCGATGCTTTCAGCCCACTGCCATGCGGCCGCGTCGGGCTCGATGACATCGCGCGAGATGCCGCCCTGCGCATCGATCGCGATCTGCTCGCCGGCGCCTCCCGTGAGCGAGCGTCCGCCGCGGTCGATCGAGACCGAGCCCTCGCGCACGCGCAGTCGAAGCGCGCTGTCTGCGACCCGCAGTTCGAATTGCGTGCCGATGTCGCGCGCAGTGCCGGCCGGTGTCACGATTTGCAGCCGGGATGCACCCGGACGCGCGCCGCTGTCCACGTAGATCGTGCCGCGCCCGACGTACAGCCGTCCTGGCGCGTCCAGCATCACTTCCGTTTCAGCGTCGAGGCGGAGCGATCCGCCGCCGGCGAGCGCGAGCGCAACGCGGCCGCCCGCAAGCGTGCGCAGCTTGATGCCCGCCGTGAGCGGGCTTCCCGTTTCGCCGAGCGCCCGCCATGCGTCGCCGGTCGCCTCCTCGGCGCCGCCGACCACGCGCTCGATGCGCGCAAGCTCGCTGCGTTCCGCCACGGGCGGCGTCCATTCGAACATCAGCGCAATTGCGAAGACCGCGACCGCGGCGGCGGCCGCGCCGGCCCAGAGCAGCCACTGGCGCCCGCGGCGGCGCCTGGTCCTGGCGTGAAACGCCGCCATCGCCGCCGCATGCACCTGCCGGTAGGCATCCACCGGCGGCTCCGCACGCGGACCGGCCCTGCGGAACGCAGCAACTCGACGAGGTCGGATTCGTTCTGCATGGTCGTTCCTTATCCGGAGGCTCCGCCGTCGGGCATCCTGAGGTCATCGGGGGCGCCGAACATCTCGACGATCGCATCGCGAAACGCCTCGCGGGCGCGCGTGAGCAGCGACTCCGCCGCCTTCGCGCCGACGTCGAGGCGCGAGGCGATTTCCGCCACCGACAAGCCGTCGATGTATTTCCACTCCAGCACTTCCCCATAGCGGCCCGGCAACGAATCGAGCGTCGCCTCGACGATGCGATGCACCTGGTCCCTCCACACGCCGGTTTCCGGTTCGTCGGCAACAGGCGCGGCCAGGGATTCGAGGATCGCGCGGGCGTTGGGATGGTCCTCGATCAGGCGTGACGTCGCCCTGCCCGGCCCCTGCTGCGGAAATGATCGGTCAGGACGTTGCGGCAGATCTGGCAGAACCAGGTATAGAGCGCCGCCTCGCCGCGGTAGTGGTCGAGCTGCCCGATCGCGTTGCAGAACGTCTGCTGCACGATGTCGCGCGCCGTGTCCGGGTCATGGCCGACGCGCGCGAGCACGAACCGGTAGAGCCGCGGAAAGAAGCGGTCAAAGAGGTCCTGAAAAGCCCGCTCGTCGCCGCCCAGGATGCGGCGCGCGACGGCCCGATCGACGTGAACGAGGTCCGTCATTGTCCAGTTGGACGCTCGAGGCCGGAAATCCTTCTGCGCGAGGATTGTTTCGCGGCAGGCGTCTCATGGGAGGCCAGAGCCCCCTGCGCAAGACCAAGGAGCACGCAATGCCTGCCCTGAACCGACCCGCCGTCCTGTTGCTCGCCGCGCTCGCCCCGCTGGGCGCCGCCATCGCCGCCAATCCCGGCGGCTACACGCTCCAGTTCCCGATCGCTGCCTGCGAGTTCAGCCTGCAGGGCGGGAACGCGTTCTTCAACCTCAAGGCGAATCGCCAGCTTTACCTCAGCAACCAAGGCCTGCAAGTCCTGCATCGAGGAAGATGGCACTCGTGGAGCTCTGGATCACGATGCTTCCCGAAGACACGCGTGATCAGCTTCACCCTACGGCGGCAAGATCCGCACGTGCGCGCGCGCGTGATGGAGGAATACGAGACCGCGGATGGCGAGCTCGAGGAGATCTCGAAGAACTTCGTCGCCGACTGCAACCCGATGCACGATGTCTACTATTTCGGCGAGAGACGTCTTCAGACGGCGACGGCAAGCCGCTGCCCGACGGTTGGCTCGTCGCGGCAAGAGACGGCGCGAGGCCGGCATCGTGATGCCGGATCGCGCCGTTCCTCCTCGGATCACGCTATTTCCAGGAGTTCGCGCCGAACGCGAAGGATCGCGGCGAACACACGTCGATGGGATTCGAGTCGAGGTCCGGCCGGTGTTCAATAACTGCGTCGAGGTCACCGAGACGTCGCCGCTCGAGCCGGGTGATGAATCGTTCAAGACGTATTGTCCGGGCGTCGGACTCGTCCGGGATGACGACCTGGAGCTGATCGCGGTGCGCGAGAACGCGCAGTCGCCAGCTGCGAAACACTGATACAGAGGGCAAAGCCAAAGGGGACGGTCACATTTAAAGGTGACCGTCCCCTTTCTAAATCATTCTTCGAGTCGTCGGTCTTTCCAGTTCCACCACTTGAGGAGATCCGCCTTCGGTTCAGGCGTGCGCGCCGCGTAGGTCGCGCAACGGAACGTATAAAGGAGGCAGGGCTCCTGTTCGTGTCCCGTGATTTTCTGGAGTCGCTGGAAGAGCTGTTCCGGGTTGGATTCTGCGAGTTCCCGGATGGAGTGAATGCCGAGGTGCCGGAGATCCGCCGCGATGGCGGGCCCGATACCGGGCAACGTGGTCAGCTCGTCGTGCATTGGCAGGTTCCTCCTACGGCTTGTCCACGTCACCAGATTAAACGCCCGGACCGGGCCTCAGGCAAGCACGAAAAAAGCGGCGGGAGATTGCTCTCCCGCCGCTGGCCGTCTGCGCGTCTACTTGTCGACAGTGGCGTTCGCGTCCGCCGAGGCGTCGGCATTGGCAGAGGCCTTGCCGTCACCCGAGACCTCGAGACCGCCATTCCCGCTGGCCTTGCCATTGGCTTTGGCCTGAGGTTGCGGCTTAGGGGCCGATTGCGGCTTCTTGGCCGGCTTTTCATCCTGGGCCGGCGGCTGCTGACGCTCCGCCTTCGCATTGCCGGAACCCTGGCCCGCCAGCTTCGCGCCGGCATTGCCGGGACCGCTCGCGGCATTCGTCATGCCACCGAGCGCGCCCTGTGACTGCGCTTCACGGCGTGGCTGCGCAGTGCGGCTTGCGACTCGGCGTGGACGGTTCATCACCGCTCACGATCGGCTCGGCAGCGGCCGGTTCCTGCGAACCCAGGTCGAGCAGGCCCGAGCCATTGCCAGCGGCATTGCCCGCCACGTCACCGGAACCGAGGTCCAGCATGCCGGAGCCATTGCCAGTCGCGTTTCCGGCCGCTTCGCCCGACAGGCTGTCGGTCGCGGCTTCGACGCCCGAGCTCGCGCCGCCGGCGGCATTTGCCGTGGCGGACACTGCATCGGTCGCATCGGCCGCCGTCCCGGTCGCGGTATCGAGGCGTACCGGAGGCTGTCGCCTCCGCACCTGCGGCTGCGGATTCAACCTGCCCGTGCGCGCGCTCGCGGCCGTCCGCTTTCGCCCTCTCCGCGGCGCGCGAGCTGATGTCGCGTGTGCGGCCGAGCGCGTCGGTTCCACCGTGCAGCGTGCCGTTCAGCGTGCCACCCGCGGCGCGCGCCGACATTGCCGAGGCCGCCCGTGATCGAGCCGCCGAGGCCCCCGCTCGCCCCGCCGCCGAGCAGCTGGGCATTTGCCGTACCGCTCGCCGCCAGCACGGCGGCCACGGCAGCGCTCATCAGAACAGTGCGAATTTTCATGGTCTTGCTCCTGTGACTGCGGCCCATCCGCGGTCCTCATGAGCAAGAACGACTGGGAGATCAGTTTTCTTCCCGGTGTCCGGGGTGAAAATCGGCCCCTACCGGGCCTTTACCATAAGACGGGTCGGTGCCGTTGTTGCCGATATCGATGGCGGTCGGCGGCCAGCGCGTCCACGGCGGCCGCGCATTTGCGGGGTTGGGCGCCTGCAGCGAGCGCGCCAGGAGACCGGCCACGATCGGCGTTGCGAAGGACGTCCCGCGCATGGCCTCGAAACCGCCGCCGACCGCGGCGGCCGAAATCCCGCGCCCGCGGCAGCGAAATCCACCTGCTCGCCGCGGCAGGCCTCCGGCAGCACCCTGCGATCCGCATCCACGCCGGTCACGCCGATGACATCCGGATACGACGCGGGATAGAGCGGCGGAGCGGACGGCCCGTCATTGCCGACCGCGGCGACGAGCAGGAACCCGCGCGACGTCATCGCGCGCACGAGTCCAGTCAGCGGGAGGCTCTTCGCGCCGACGAGGCTGATGTTCACGACCGGCAATCCGCTCGCGCGCCATCCAGTCGAGCTCGACCGCGAGCAGCGAGCGAGCCCCGCCATGCCCGCAGAAGATGTCGGCGGCATAGAGCGTCGCGCCCGGGAGGATGCTCTCGAATGCCTCGCCCTGGCCGACGAGGATCGAGGCGACGGCCGTGCCGTGCGGCGCCGGGAATGTGGCGCCATCGCAGCCATGATGCGGATGATGTTCGCGTTCGCGAGCACGGGATGTGCGCCGTCCACGCCGCTGTCGATGAGTCCGATGCGCGCATCGGAAGGAACGGCGGGCAACATCGCCGATTGCGGCGCGGCCGCGGCCTCCTCGGACTCGGCGCCCGCGTCCAGGTAGAGGTGGTTGTAGTCGTACTGGCCTTCCGGGTCGAGCTCGCGCAGTGCCTTGAGGCGCATGCCGCGTGGACATTCCGTCCGGCGCCTCGAGCACGACGAGCGATGAGCCCGAGCGCGTCGAGGATTCCGTGCGCAGCACCGTGAAGCCGGCGGCTCGCGCGCGCTCGAGCGCAGCCGGCGTCGGCGAGCGCACCGACCTGGCGGCGCAGGATCGGCTGGCCGTCCGGATCGCTCTCGACCGTCGCACGCTCGGTGTGCAGGAGCTCGCGCACGCGCAGCTTCCTTGCCTCGGTGAGCGCCGAGGTCGCCGTGCGCAGCGTGCCGGTCACGGGATCCGTCCCGACCGGCAGCCGCGGCAGCTGCGGCAGGGGCACGCCGGGCACGGTGATCTGCGCGGATGCGACCGTCGCCGCGCCCACCGCGATCAGCAGTATTCGACGATCCTGAACAGCCGGTTCATTCATCCGCTCCTGGGCCGGCCCGCCACCCGGAAATGCTAGCATCCGGGCGCGCGGCCCTCTCTGTATACGTTTCACGCTTCTATTTTCATCCCGCGGGAAGAATCGGCTCGCGCCGGACGTTTGACACCATGAGTACGACGAATTCCGCCGACGAGATTCAGAGCGCAGCTCGGCGAGTTGCTGCCGCGCCTGGCGGCATTTCGCCCGGGTCATCACGCGCAACGTCGCCGATGCGGACGACCTCGTGCAGGTGGCGGTGGAAAAAGCGCTCGACCCGCGCCGCGCTGTGGCGGCCCGGCTCGCGCCTCGACAGCTGGATGTTCGGGATCATGAAGAACGCCTGGGTGGACGAAATTCGCGCGCAGCGCCGCCGCGATCAGGTGCATGCGCCCGAGGAGGCAGGCGCGACGGTCGGCGAGCGCCTCCGCCGCGGCCCGCGACATGCGCGCTCTCGGTGCAGGCGGGCGTCGCGCGCCTGCCTGAGGAGCGGCGCATGGCGGTCGCGCTGGTGCCTGGTCGAGGGCCTGTCCTACAAGGAGGCCGCCGAGACGCTCGGCGTCCCGATCGGCACGCTGACGAGCCGGCTCGCGCGCGAGCCGCGCGCGACTCAGGCGACTTCTCGGCGATAACGGGAGCCCGTCATGAGATTTTCCGACGAGATGCTGATGGCCTACGCCGATGGCGAGCTCGACCTCGTCGCGCGCGCCGAGATCGAAGCGGCGATGGCGAAGGACCCCGCGGTCGCGCGTGCCGTCGAGCGGCATCGCCGGCTGGCCGGCAAGGTTCGCGTCGCCTACGACGGCGTGCTCGAGGAACCCGTGCCTGCGGAGCTTGCGGCGCTCGTGGCGGATCCAGGGGACGCGCGGGTCGTCGAGCTGGCGGCGCGCGGGAGCGCGCCGGATTGCAGTCGGCCGCTGGCAGTTGCCGGCCTGGACGGCGATCGCGGCGCTCGGTGCTGCTCGGCCTGCTTCGTCGGCCTGCTGCTTTCCGCGGGTCGTCCAGCGCCTTATGGAGAAACCGGCCGCGGCCTCGTCGCGCGCGGCGAGCTCGCCGAAGAGGCTCGCGACCGAGACTTGCCTCGGCGCCGAGGCCGTTCGAACGTCCACATCGGCGTCAGCTTCCGCAGCCGCGACGGCGAGTTCTGCCGCAGCTTCACCTATGAACACGAGGCGCCGCTCGCGGGACTCGCCTGCCGCCACGGCGAGGACTGGAAGATCCGCGTGCTCGCGGAGGCGCCCGCGATCGTCCGGCGAATTGCGCACGGCAGCGTCGATGCCGATGGCCGTGCTGCAGGCCGTGGATGCCTCGATCGCCGGCGAGCCGCTCGACGCGCGCGGCGGAAGAAGAAGCGCGCGAGGCCGGCTGGCGCTGAGCGTGCCAGGGTCTCGCCGCTCGGCGATAATGCCCGGCAAGTCTTCGAGGATCGCTGGATGAATGCACACTTTTCCGTGCCGCCGCACGCGTGTGCTCGCGGCAGTCTGGCTTTCGCGGCTGCTCGCAGGTCGGGCGGCAGCGGCGGAAGCACGGTGCACCGCCTTCCGCATCGGCGGCAAGCGACGCCCGCGAGTGCCGCGAGCACGGCCGGAGTCGCAGCGGCGAATCCGCTCGCCGTGGATGCAGGCCTCGAGATCCTTGCCGCGGGCGGGAGCGCCAGCCGATGCGGCCGTCGCGATCCAGGCGACGCTGGGGCTGGTGGAACCGCAGAGCTCCGGCGTCGGCGGCGGCGGCTTCATGCTCTATTACGATGCGGCGACGAAAAAGATCACCGCTTTCGACGGCCGCGAGGCCGCGCCGAAGGCGCGAGCGCCGGCATGTTCCTCGACGACAAGGGCGAGCCGCTCTCGTATGGCGACGCCGTGCTCTCGGGCGCTCGACCGGCGTGCCCGGTGCGATCGCGATGCTGGGCGCCGTGCACGCGCGCCACGGCGCGCTGCCCTGGGCGAAGCTGTTCGAACCCGCGATCCGCGCGGCTGAAGGCGGCGTCGCCGTGCCGAAGCGCATGGCGCGTTTCCTGAACATGGATGTCCGCAGGCGGGCCAGCCGGACGTGCGGGCGCTCTTCTCGCGCGCCGGACGGCAGCCCCTGCAGGCCGGACGACCGGTTCAGCAATCCCGCCTATGCGCGACGCTGCGGCGCATCGCGAGCCAGGGCCCGCGCGCGCTGCTCGAATCGCCGCTTCGCGACAAGATCATCGCGCGCACGCACGGCGAGCCGCGGCCCGGCACCCTGACCGCCGCGGATTTCGACGCCTATCAGCCGCGGATCCTCGGACCCGCTCTGCGGGCCGTATCTCGTCTACCTCGTCTGCGTGCCGCCGCCGCCCTCGTCCGGCGTGTCGCTCCTGCAGGTGCTCGCGATCCTCGATCGCACGGACATCGCGACGCGCGGACCCGACGGATCCGCAGGCCTGGTACTCGTGTTCGCCGATGGCGAGCCGGCTCATGTACGCGGACCGGGACAAGTTCGTCGCGCGACCCGGCGTTCATCCCGTGCCGGTGCGATGGGATGCTCGAGCCGCACTACATTGCGCGCCGCGCGGCGCTGATCGGCGAGAAGCCAGGACCTGCGCCGGCAGCCGGCGATCCTCGCATCGATCGAACGCGGCCTCGATGCGACGCACCGAAGCATCCGGGACGTCGCACTTCGTCGTGGTGGATCGCGACGGCAACATCGCGTCGATGACGACGCACGGTCGAATCGCTGTTCGGCTCGGGCCGCGCGGTGGACGGCTTCATGCTGAACAACCAGCTCACGGATTTCTCGTATCGCTCCGGTCGTGGACGGCGTGCCGGTCGCAAACGCCGTCGCCGGGCGGCAAGCGCCCGCGCTCCTCGATGTCGCCGGTGATCGTGCTCGATGCGAAGCGGAAAGCGTCGTCGCCGCGCTCGGATCGCCGGGCGGCACGGCGATCCTCGCCTACAACGCGAAGACGATCGTCGCGATTGCTCGGCCTGGAAGCTGCCGCTGCAGCAGGCCATCGACCTGCCGAACGTGATCGCGCGCGGGGACGATTACTTCGGCGAAGTGCCGAAGACTTGCGCCCGGCGTCGCGGATGCGCTCGCCGCGCGCGGCGTCATGCGTGAAGCCCGGCCGCGGCGAGGAGTCCGGCCTGCACGGCCTCGTGATCGACCCCGACGGCACCGCCACCGGCGCGGCCGACCCGCGCCGCGAAGGCGTCTGGCCGCTGAGGAGTTCGCCCGACTAAAAGCGTGACGCTCACCTTTAAGAAAGGTGAGCTGTCACCTTTTGAATCGTGAACGTCCCTGTCTGTCGCCCCTTCAGGTCGAGGAGCGCGAGAGTTCTTCCTGCGCAGCGTAGCGCTTGCGCGTCCTGGGCTGCTGCTGGCTGTAGGCACCGTCGCCGTCCATGATCCAGCTCTGGCAGTTGTCCTCGAGATAGGGCCTGAGGCCCTCGCCGATCACGCGGCGCTTGAGCTTCTCATCGAGCACCGGGAAGCCGAGCTCGATGCGGCGGAAGAAATTGCGGTCCATCCAGTCCGCGGATGAGAGCCACACGTTGTCGGCGCCGTCATTCCGGAACCAGAACACCCGCGAGTGCTCCAGGAACCGCCCGACGATCGAGCGCACGCTGATGTTCTCCGAAATCCCCGCGACGCCGGGCCGCAGCGCACACATGCCGCGCACGATGAGGTCGATCTTCACGCCGGCGTTCGACGCGGCATAGAGCTCGTTGATGATGGCGGGCTCGAGCAGCGCGTTCATCCGCGCGACGATCCGCGCGGGTGCGGCCTTCGCCCGCGATCCGGGCTTCATTGCGGATCGCCTCGATCACGCGCTTGTGCAGCGTGAACGGCGACTGCCAGACGTGCTTCAGCTCGTCCTGCGCGGCCGAGCCCGGTCAGCTGCTGGAACACTTCGTTGACGTCGCTGCAGATGGCCTCGTTCGCGGTCAGCAGGCCGAAGTCCGTGTACTGCCGCGCCGTCGCCGAGTGGTAGTTGCCGGTGCCGAGGTGCGCATAGCGCCGCAGCACCGTGCCGTCGGGCCCGGCTCGCGGCGCACGATCAGCGCCATCTTCGCGTGCGTCTTGTGGCCGACGACGCCGTAGACGACGTGCGCGCCGACGGCTCTCCAGCTGCGCCGCCCAGTTGAGGTTCGCCTCCTCGTCGAAGCGCGCCAGCAGCTCGACGACGACCGTCACTTCCTTCCCGGCCCGCGCCGCGTCGATCAGGATCTGCATCAGCTCCGAGACGGCGCCGGTCCGGTACACGGTCTGCTTGATCGCGACGACCTTCGGGTCGTGCACGCTCGAGCGGATGAAGTCGAGCACCGGCGCGAACGACTGGTACGGGTGGTGCAGCAGGATGTCCTGCCGCGCGATGGTTTCGAACAGGTCGTTGTCGCCCACTTCGAGCGCCGCCGGCACCGACGGCGTGAACGGCGGGTACTTGAGGTCCGGGCGGTCGATCTCCGTCAGCACCTCGCGCAGGCGATAGAGATTCACCGGCCCGTCCACGTGATAGAGGTCCTGCTCGTCGAGCTGGAACTGCTGCAGCAGGAAATCGATCATCGGCGGCGAGATCTCCTCGACCACCTCGAGCCGGACCGCGTCGCCGAAGTGCCGCTGCATGAGCTCGCCCTGCAGCGCGATGCGCAGGTTCTTGATTTCTTCCTCGTCGACGAAGAGCTCGGAGTTCCGCGTCACGCGGAACTGGTAGGCGCCCTTGACCGTCATGCCGGCGAACAGCTCGTCCACGTGGGCATGCAGGACGGAGGTCAGGTAGACGAAGGAGTATTCGCCGTCCCCGATCGAGGGCGGCAGCCGGATCGCGCGCGGCAGGATGCGCGGCGCCTGCACGATCGCGACGCGCGAGCCGCGGCCGAAGCGCGTCGCGGCCCTCCAGCTCGACGATGAGGTTGAGGCTCTTGTTGAAGACGCGCGGGAACGGGTGCGCCGGGTCGAGGCCGAGCGGCGTCAGGACCGGCAGCACCTCGCGCTTGAAATAGTCGCGCATCCAGGCGCGCTGCGCGTCGTTCCAGGTGCCCGCGCCGCAGGAAGCGGATGCCGGCGGCGGCGAGCTCCGGCAGCAGCGCGTCGTTCAGCAGGTCGAACTGCTGCGTCGACGAGCGCCCTGCGCCTCGCGCGTCACGATCGCGAGCATCTCCTCGGCGTCATGCGCCGTCGGGTCCCGGCTCCGGGATGCCGAGCTTGATCTGCTCCTTGATGCCCGCGACGCGGATCTCGAAGAACTCGTCGAGGTTCGAGGAGACGATGGTGAGGAACCGCAGCCGCTCGAGCAGCGGCACGGACGCGTCCGCGGCCTGCGCGAGCACGCGCCGGTTGAACGCGAGGATGCCGAGCTCGCGGTTGAGCGGCGGCACGCGGAACGCGGTTTTCCGGTCATTAAGATCACGAGGATCGGGATCCGAAGTTACATTCCGATGACAACGATAGTTTACGCGCTGGACGGGCGGGTGTTACCGTGCCCGACGAATGGCACGACACGAAACCCTTGCTGCAGTCGACCTTGGTTCCAACAGCTTCCATCTTCCTGGTCGGTCGCATCGTGGACGGCCAGATCTACCCGCTCGACACGCTGCGCGAGCAGACCCAGCTCGGCGCCGGGCTGACCGCCGACAAGCGGCTCGACCGCGCAAGCCAGGCCCGTGCGCTCGAGGTGCTGGCGCAATTCCGCGAGCGCCTTCGCGGCCTGCCGCGGACGCCGTGCGCGCGGTCGGGACGAATGCGCTCAGCGATCGCCAAGAACTCGGGGGCATTCCTGCGCGAGGCGCGCGAGACGCTCGGCTTCCCGATCGAGGTCATCGCCGGCCGCGAGGAAGCGCGCCTCATCTATCTCGGCGTCGCGCACGCGCTGCCGCCCGCGGAGAACAAGCGCCTCGTCGTGGACATCGGCGGCGGCTCGACGGAGCTGATCGTCGGGCAGGGCCTGAAGCCGAAGCTCCTGGAGAGCCTCTACATCGGCTGCGTCAGCTCGAGCCTGCGGCACTTCCCGGAAGGGCGCATCGACAAGAAGAGCCTGAAGGCCGCGGTGCTCGAGGCGCGACAGGAGCTCGCCGTCGTCTCGCGGCGCTACCGTCGCTCCGGCTGGCAGGACGCGGTCGGCTCCTCCGGCACGGCTCGCAGCATCGAGGGCATCCTCGTCGAGAACAAGTACGCCGCGAACGGCATCACGCGCGAGGGCCTCGACAAACTGTGGGACCTGCTCGTGGACGCCGGGCGCGCCGACCCGGATCGCATTCCCGGCCTCAAGTCCGCGCGCGCGGCCGTGCTGCCCGGCGGCTTCGCGATCATGTACGCGATCTTCGACGAGCTCGACATCGACGCAGATGACGGTTTCGGAGGCGGCGCTGCGCCACGGCGTGCTCTATGACCTCCTCGGCCGCGTCATGCACCACGACATGCGCGAGGCGACGGCCGCGCAGTTCATGCGCCGCTACCAGGTGGACGCCGCCCAGGCCGCGCGCGTCAGCGAGCTCGCGATCCGCATCTACGACCAGATCGTCGGCAAGAATGCGGGCGAGGACGACCCGGACCGCAAGCTCCTCGACTGGGCCGCGCGCCTCGCCGAGGTCGGGCTCTCGATCGCGCACGCGCAGTACCACAAGCACTCGGCCTACGTGCTCTCGAACGCCGACATGCCGGGCTTCTCGCGCGTCGAGCAGCAGCGCCTCGCGCGCATCGTGCTCGCGCACCGCGGCAAGCTCGAGAAGGTGCGGACGGACGGGCATCGAGAACGGCGACTGGAACCTCGTGTTCGCGCTGCGCCTCGCCTCGACGCTGCTGCGTCGCCGCACCCGCGCGCGGCTGCCGGCGCTGCGCGCGATTGCAGGCGACGCGCGCTATTCGCTCGAGCTGCCGAAGTCCTGGCTCGCGCGGAATGCGCTCACGGCGGCCGCGCTCGAGTCGGAAGCGCGGCAATGGGAAGCCGTCGGCCGGCAGTTCGCCGTGCGGCGCATGTCGTAGGCAGCCGGATGGAGCTGATTCTCTGGCGTCATGCGGAGGCGGCGCCGGGCGATCCGGATGCCGCACGGGCGCTCACGGATCACGGCCGCCGGGCAGGCCGAGGCGATGGCGCGCTGGCTCGCGCCGCGCCTGTCCCGGGACCTTCGCATGATCGTCTCACCCGCGCGGCGCGCGCAGGAAACCGCACGCGCGCTCGGGCGTTCGTTCGAGACGGTCGAGGCGCTCGCCCCCGGATGCGACGTCGCCACCCTCCTGAAGATCGCGGACTGGCCGCGCGCCGAGCGCCCCGTCCTCATCGTCGGTCACCAGCCGACGCTCGGCGAGGTGGCCGCGCGATTGATCGACGGGCGACAGGCCGCCTGGCAGTTCAGCGCCTGCGGCGTGTGCTGGATGCGCAGAGAGCCGGCGCAAGGGCCGGAGCGAAGCGACGCTCCTGCTCGCGATCGAGTCCGAGATCCTCGAGCGGGATGTCCGAGGACCTAGCTAGCGCTTGGCTGCGATGCGGCCGCGGATTTCCCGAGCTTCGCTTTCACGCGCGCGGCGTTCCCGGTCCCATGCGAAGCAGCAGCTTGCGGCCGCCGACTCCGCCTCGAGCGCAGGATCGGCGAACTCGTAGAACACGTTGGGCTGCACCAGCGTGATGGTCGCGGGCGCCTCGGGCGCGTGACAGCAGGTGATCGATGACCTCGGATCACCCGGTCATTGAAATAACTGTCGGGATTGCCGAGATTCTCGTACGCCCCCTGGAATTGCGGGTAGAGCCGCTTGTAGAGCGCCGCCGTCGCGTCGGCATCGAGTGAATCCACGAGCTCGACCCACGGTGCATAGCGCGCGAAATTGGCTGCGCCGAGCACAAGCGCATCGCCCTCGCCCGCGGTCGCGAACCTGCCCGCCAGGGGCTTGCCGGGTTCATGCGGGCCGCGATGTCCTGGCGCGCGAGGCTGTCCACCGTCGCAACCACTTTCTTCACGAAGTCATCGGGCACGAACAGGGACTCGAAGCGCGGCGTGCCGACCAGCGTCGCGACCTGCTCGGTGGCCGAGAGATTCGGGTCGATGTCGTCGGGCGCGATGATCGGGTTCTTGACCTTGCCCTCAGCTGCGGCGGGGCCTGCGCCGCGACGACGGGCGCCTCGGCCTTTTCGGACCGGTGTTTCTGCCAGTACCAGCCGCCCGCGGCGAGCACGAGCAGGACGACGCCGCCCAGGATCCAGCGGCCGAGATTCTCGTCCGGAGAGCCTGGGATCACGTTTTTCGGCGAACATGGCGCTCACTGTAGTTGATACCTGCCGATCCGGCATCATCCTGAAAGACCTGCCCCACTGACAACGGTTCCCCGCGCCTTGATCCCCCTGATGCTGATTCCGCTGACCCCGAAATGCCCGCCAGGCATGCGCCGACTGCGCCTTCCTGCTCGATGCCGTGGGCATTCCCTACGAGCGGCGGACGACCGCAACCGGAGCGAGCCTGTGGGTCCTGCCCGAGCACCATGCGCGCGCGGCGCAGAGCTCGGCGCATACCTCCGGGAGAATCACCGCCCGGAACGGCCGCCGGTCATCTGGCCGCGCCATCCGCACGCGATCTACGGCGTGTTCGGCTACGCCATCGTGATGGTCGCGGTGACGGTCGCTGCGATGTCGCACGCCTTCGACAAGGCCTGGGTCTCGAATGGCCTGCTCGACAAGGGATTCGTCGAGCCGCGGCGAATGGTGGCGCGTGCTGACGGCGCTCACGCTGCACGCCGACATGCTGCACCTGCTCTCGAACCTCGCCTTCGGCGCGCTCTTCGGCTATCCGGCGGCGCGGCTCTTCGGGCCCGGCGTCTCCTGGCCTCCTGATCCTGCTGGGTGCAGGACTTGCCTACGGGGTCGATGCCCTGCTGCACCCGCCCGAGCACTACCTGCTCGGCGCTTCGACGGCGGTGTTCACCGCGCTCGGCCTCATCGCGGCTTACGGCTGGCGGCGGCACCTGCGCAACTGGACGCCGTGGATGCGAAATGCCTCGCCCCTGCTCGCGGGCCTCGCACTCCTCGCCTTCACCGGCACCGGCGGCGAGAACACGGACATCCTCGCGCACTTCGTGGGCTTCGCGGTCGGCGCCGGCATGGGCGCGATCTGTGCACGCCTGCCGATGCCGGCACCGGGCCGGAACGGCATTCAATGGGCTGCGGGCGCCGCGTCGCTCGGGTCTGCTCGTGCTCGCCTGGACGCTGGCACTGCACTTGACGGGCGCGACAATGGCGGACATGCTGCCGCGCTCCGACGCCTGCGAACGCAACAAGGGCCCGATCCTCGAGGTGCTGCGCGCAGCGTTCGCCGACTGCAAGCATGTGCTGGAAATCGGCAGCGGCACCGGCCAGCACGCGGTGCATTTCGCGCTCGCCATGCCCTGGCTCGTCTGGCAGCCGTCCGAGGTCGCGGATGCAATGCCGGGACTTCGCAAGCGCATCTTCAATGAGGGCCCGTCGAACCTGCGTGCGCCGGTCGTCATCGAGGTGACCGAGACGCCCTGGGACGTGCGCAAGGCGGACGGCGTCTTCACCGCGAACACGCTGCACATCATGCATTGGCCGCAGGTCGAAGCATTTTCGCGGGCCTGCCGGCCGTCGCGAAACCCGGCGCCGTGCTCGCGGTTTACGGTCCCTTCCGCTACGGCGGGCAGTACAGCCTCGGCCGAGCAACGCGTCGTTCGACGAGATGCTGCGCGCGCGCGATCCGCAATCCGGCATCCGCGATTTCGAGCGGGTGGACGCCCTCGCGCGCGCGCGCCGGATTCACGCTCGCGGCCGATCATCCGATGCCCGCGAACAACCAGGACGATCGTCTGGAAGCTCGCGGCCGCCGATCCGGGCTAGTATTGGCCGATGGCCGGAATGCGCAAGCAGATCCGACGACAACCTCATCGCCCTCATCAGCGTCGTCATCGCCCTGTCGGCGCTCGGCTACAACACCTGGCGCAATGAGCGCACCGAGAGGAATCGCAATGTTCGCGTCGCCGGCATCGAGATGCTGCGCGAGATCGGCTCGTTGCAGCAGATCATTTTCTATGCGCACTACGCCGACAGGCGACCAGCGCGTGGGACCCGCGCATGGGCTGGGCCGACGTCCTGACGATCAACGATCTCGCCGCCCTGATGCCCGCGGACGTCATGCGCGACGCGGCCAAGCTTCGCGCCACCTGGGAAGCCAGACGCCGAGGAGCTCATCGAGCATGACGACGCCTTCGCGCGGATCGACGGAGCGATCGACGACGCTCCGCCAGACGACGCTCGCGGAGCTGCGCGCGCTGCGCTGACGGCGTGGGTCCGGAAACCATGACGGCGACAGCAATCCGGAGTGTCATCGGCTCGCCGGCGCGGCACAGCGATCGGCGCCGTCGTGCGTCGCGGCCGCGGCGCTCTTTCTGGGTGCCGCCGCCGTCCTGTACTTCGGCACCGCGTGGAAACTGCGCCAACTCCCGGACGTGCCGGCGACGGTGTCACGTCCCGTCCGGCGGCGACGCGACCGAGGGCGCGCGTCTCGCGGCGATTCTCGGCTGTCCCGAGTTGCCACGGCCCGGACATGGCGGGCAAGACGAACTGCTACGAAGAACCCAGGGCGGTTCCGGTTCAACTGCCCGAACGTGATCGAGGCGCGCAGCCGCTATTCGGATCGCGACCTCGTGATCGCTGCTGCAACACGGCAGGAAGCTCGACGGGGCGCTCGTCGACTTCATGCCCTGGGACATGTACGCCCACCTGACGGATCGCGACCTCGCCGAACGTCATCGCCTTCGTGCGCGCTGCGCCTGCGGTCGAGAAGCCTGTCCAGCCGAAAACGGAATACACCTGGGCCACGCGCTGGCAGATCCTGCGCGGCGAGTACCCGTACGTGAATGACCTCGCGGACTACGACACGACGCCGCGCGAGGGCGCCGTCGAGCACGGCCGCTACCTCGCGAGCATCGCCTGTCCGGAATGCCACGCGCCGGACCTGAATGGACTATCCGGGCGACACCGCGCCAGCCTGATCATCGCCAAGGCGTACTCGCCGGAGGCATTCGCGCGCTTGATGCGCACGGGCGTGACGCTCGCAGGCACCGAGAGCGCAACCGGGCTGATGTCCAGCTCCGCACGCCAACGGTTTTCGCATTTCAGCGACGACGAGATCGCCGCGCCTGAAGGCCTACCTCGACCAGCGGGAATAGGCGCGCGGCCTAGAGCGACGGCTTCAGCACCATCAGCGCGACGCCGATGAGCGGCGCGATCGTCGCGATCGCGCCCCAGAAATCCCACTGCTTCGACAGCCGCTGATAAGCCGTGAAATCGAACAGGCCGCTCGCCGCGCCATCGGCCGCGTGCTTCTGCATCGTCCGCTGCAGCGGCCCGAGCTTGATCATGAACACGGCGCCGGAGATGGCGAACATCACGATCGTCCACAGGATCCAGCCGCGTGCGCAGAATCGGGAAGCCGGCCTGGATCGCCGCGAAGATGCCGCTCGCGAGGATCACGAAGACGCCTGGCATCGTGAAGAGCCGATCGCTTCGGATCACGCCCGCCATGGTGTGCGCGATCAGGCGCGGATCGCGCGTGCGCTCGGCGTGCTTGTGCCAGAAGACGCCGGTGATGATGTTCCCGAGGAACAGCACGACGGCGATGACGTGAATGACCTTGAGCCAGAGATACATCGCATCGACCTCCGCGTGGCGCCGCTCAGGACTTGAGCGGCGCGAGTTTCTCGGCGATCCAGCCGAGCACCGGCCCGGCGGCCAGGTACATTACCGCAGCGCCCACCATCCACCAGATCCAGATCTTGCCGGGCAGGTTGAAGACGCCGTGGTAGCCGAGTGCATTGACGATCGCGAACACGAGCGCGATCACGCCGAATTTCAGGCCGCGCTTCCAGCCGGGCCCTGTCAGCGCAGGACGGATGACGCTGTAGATCTCCGCCGCCAGGAAGGCGCTGAGCAGCCCGGACGGTATCCACATTTCCACAGGAGCCGCATGTCGGGCGGGTTCGCGTTCAACTCCGGGCGCCAGAACAGATGCGGTCGCCTTGTAGGCCTCCGCGAGCACGCCCGTGTCCGGCGCGTGGATGAAGTGCCCGAGCACCATCGAGATCACGAACAGGGCCGCGTAGTAGACGAGGCCGCCGACGAAGATGATTTTCCAGTTCAGCGTCCCTCAGCGGCGGAGGCCGATCCGCGCCCGCGGAACCGGGCGCAACCCGAGGAGGCGCAGGCTCACCTTTGCGCGACCGGGGACAGTGAGCGTGCGCAGACTGCGCGGCCGAAGATCAGGTCGACGCGCGTGCCGGTCCACTTGACCGCGTTCGTCTTGCGGTCGCGGCCCTCGTACACGCCGTCGCCGGCCAGCGGGCTGCCACTGCGTGCTCATGTCGAGCAGGTTGACGAAGAAGTCGTTGGTCAGCGTCTCCGGCTTCTGGTGAAGACGCCGTGCTTGGACTGTCCGGCGTTCGCGCCGAGGACGCGCAGGCCGCCGACCAGCACCGTCATCTCCGGCGCCGTCAGCCGCAGCAGCTGCGCCCGGTCCACCAGCGCCTCCTCGGGCGCCATGAACTGCCGCTTGCCGCTGATGTAGTTGCGGAAGCCGTCGGCGCGCGGCTCGAGCGGCGCGAAAGAGTGCGACATCGGTCTGCTCCTGCGACGCATCCATGCGTCCCGGCGTGAAGGCGACCTTCACGTCGACGCCGGCATCCTTCGCGGCCTTCTCGACCGCCGCGCTGCCGCCGAGCACGATCAGGTCGGCGAGCGAAACCTTCTTGCCGAAGTCCTTCTGGATCGCTTCGAGCTTCGCCAGGACGGTCTTGAGCTGAGCCGGCTGGTTGACCTCCCAGTCCTTCTGCGGCGCGAGGCGAATGCGCGCGCCGTTGGCGCCACCGCGCTTGTCGGAGCCGCGGAACGTCGACGCCGACGCCCACGCGGTCGAGACCAGCTGCGGACACCGACAGGCCGGACGCCAGGATCTTCGCCTTCAGGGCAGCGATGTCCTGCTCGCCGATCAGCTGATGATTCACCGTCGGGATCAGGTCCTGCCAGATCAGCGTCTCCTTCGGCACGAGCGGGCCGAGGTAGCGCTGGATCGGGCCCATGTCGCGGTGCGTGAGCTTGAACCACGCGCGGGCAAACGCGTCCGCGAACTGGTCCGGATGCTCGTGGAAGCGCCGCGAGATCTTCTCGTAGGCCGGGTCGAACGCGCAGCGAGAGGTCCGTCGTCAGCATCGTCGGCACATGCTTCTTCGACTTGTCGAAGGCGTCCGGGATGCGTGGCTCGCGCATCCTTCGCCTTCCACTGCTTGCGCGCCGGCCGGGCTCTTGGTCAGCTCCCATTCGTTGTTGAACAGGTTGTCGAAGAAGTGGTTGCTCCACTTCGTCGGCGTCTGCGTCCAGGTGACCTCGGGCCGCCGGTGATGGCGTCGGCGCCGATGCCCGTGCCATGCTTGCTCTTCCAGCCGAGGCCCTGATCCTCGAGCGCGCCGCCTTCCGGCTCCGGTCCGACCAGCGACGGATCGCCGGCGCCGTGGGTCTTGCCGAAGGTGTGGCCGCCGGCGATCAGCGCGACGGTCTCCTCGTCGTTCATCGCCATGCGGAAGAACGTTTCGCGGATGTCCTGGCCGCCGCGATCGGATCCGGGTTGCCGTTCGGCCCTTCCGGATTGACGTAGATCAGGCCCATCTGCACGGCGCCGAGCGGCTCCGCGAGCTCGCGTTCGCCGCTGTAGCGCTCGTCGCCGAGCCACGTGCCCTCGGGACCCCAGTAGAGTTCTTCGGGCTCCCAGACGTCGGCGCGGCCGCCGGCGAAGCCGAACGTCTTGAAGCCCATCGACTCGAGCGCGACGTTGCCGGCGAGGATCATCAGGTCGGCCCAGGAGATCTTCCGGCCGTACTTCTGCTTGATCGGCCACAGCAGCCGGCGCGCCTTGTCGAGGTTGGCGTTGTCCGGCCAGCTGTTGAGCGGCGCGAAGCGCTGCTGGCCGGCGCCGGCGCCGCCGCGGCCGTCGGTGATGCGGTAGGTGCCCGCGGCGTGCCACGCCATGCGGATCAACAGACCGCCGTAGTGGCCGAAGTCGGCCGGCCACCAGTCCTGCGAGTCCGTCATCAAGGCGTGCAGGTCCTTGATCACGGCGTTGAGGTCGAGGCTCTTGAATTCCTTGGCGTAGTCGAAACCCTCGTCCATCGGATGAGCTCCTTTCCTGGGTTGACCTGCAGGGTGGGCCCCGTGGCTCATTTATCCAATCGATTGTTCCGATGTGTACAATAGGTTCACCCTATGACGCTCCGTGACCTCGAATACCTCGTCGCGCTCGCCGAAACCCGGCATTTCGGGCGCGCGGCCGAGCGCTGCCACGTGAGCCAGCCGACGCTCTCGGCCCAGATCCGCAAGCTCGAGGATTCGCTCGGCGTCGCGCTCGTGGAGCGGCGGCCGCGCAAGGTCGCGCTGACGGTCGCGGGTGAGGCCGTGGTCGAGCGCGCGCCGCCGGATGCTCCGCGACGCCGAGGACATCCAGGCGCTGGGGCGCGCCAGCCAGGATCCCCTCGCCGGCCAGCTGCGCGTCGGATTCATCCCGACGCTCGGGCCCTATCTCCTGCCGCGCATCGCGCCGCGCATCGCGCGGGCGCTGCCGAAGCTGCAATTGATGCTCGTACGAATACCAGACCGCCCCGCTCGTCGAGCGCACGGTGCGGGGCGAGCTCGATCTCGCGATCCTCGCGCTGCCCGCCGATACCAAGGGGCTCGTGACGCGCTCGCTGTTCGCGGAGGCCTTTCTCGTCGCGATGCCGGAGCACCATCGCCTCACGGCGAAAAAGCGCGTGAAGGCGAGCGACCTCAGGGGCGAGAAGCTGCTGCTGCTCGAGGAGAGGCCATTGCCTGCGCGACCAGGCGCTCGAGGTCTGCGCGCGCGTCGGCACCGAGGAGCAGGATTTCCGCGCGACGAGCCTCGAGACGCTCCGCCAGATGGTCGCGGCCGGCCTCGGCCTCACGCTCCTGCCGCGACTCGCCGCCGAAGGCCCGTTCGCTTCGGCGCGCGGGCCTCGTCGTGCGCCCGTTTGCGCCGCCGTCGCCGAACCGCGTGATCGGCGCGCGCCTGGCGGCGATCGTCGTCGCGCGGCAAGGCGATCGCCGCAGTCTGCGACCTCATCGAACGCGCCGGCTGAAGGTCCCGCACCGCCGGCAGCCGCCTGCGACGCGGTGCTATCGTGCGCGCCGATGCGAGCCCTGGCCGCCGCACTGTTCGCCCTCGTCGCGATCGCCGCCCACGCGGCGGACGAGTTGCCGCGGCTCAACATCCTGCCGGGCAGCCTTCACGGTATCCGGCGTCTCCGCCGGCGGGTACATGGCGACGCAGTACCAGGTCGCCTACTCGAAGGACGTCATCGGCGCCGGCATCATCGGCGCAGGTCCCTGGCTCTGCGCGCAGGGCGTGATCACGCGCGCCATCAACGATTGCACCGGAGGCGCCCCCGCCGGACCCGATGAGCGGCCGCTGATCGCGACGCTGCGCGCAAGCGCGGCGGCGCGCACCGTGGATGACCCGTCCTGGCTCGCGCCGGATCGCGTCTGGATCTTCCACGGCCGGCGCGACCAGCAAGATCGGCGCCGCGGTCTCGGACTCGCTGCTGCGCTTCTACCTGGCGTTCGTGCCGCGCGAGCGCATCCGCTACGAGACCGGGATTCCCGCCGCGCACGGCTTCCCGACGCTCACCGAGGGCGGCCCCTGCGACGTGGATGAATCGCCCTGGATACTGGCGTGCAACTACGACGGCGCGGGCGAGATGTTGCGCTACCTCTACGACGGCCTCGTTGCGCCCGCGGGCAAGATCGCAGGAGAGCTGCGCGAGTTCGGCCAGGCACGCTATGTCGAGCGCGAGTCCGTCGCCTCGATGGCGGACGACGGATTCGTATTCGTCCCGAAGGACTGCGCGAGCGGGAAGCCCTGCCGCATTCATGTCGTCTTTCACGGCTGCCGCCAGGGCATCGGCGAACTCGGCCGGGCTTTCGCGCGCGAAGCGGGTTACAACCGCTGGGCCGACGCGAACCGAATCGTCGTGCTGTATCCCCAGGCGGAAAGAGCTTCTTTTCGCCGTTCAACCCCCGCGGCTGCTGGGACTGGTGGGGCTACTCCGGCGTCGACTACGCCACGCGAAACGGCGCGCAGCTCGCGAGCGTGCACCGCACGCTCGCGGCTCTCGGCGCCAGATAGAAGATAGGGCAGTCGCCCTCGATTTCCCGGAAGGGATCGAAGGAAATCGGGGACGTCCCCTTATTCTGCCAGCAATACGTAACCGGAACGAAGTACAAC